>Ga0302284_1000054_pt1 | contig 66208 bp, 43 predicted proteins | sample III_Fen_E2_1_FD_198760 | JGI IMG/M metagenome (GOLD analysis project Ga0302284, IMG submission 198760) | Peat permafrost microbial communities from Stordalen Mire near Abisko, Sweden - III_Fen_E2_1 | ecosystem: Environmental > Terrestrial > Soil > Wetlands > Permafrost | place: Sweden: Abisko...
TAATAAGAGTCCAAACTTCTTCAAAAGATTTAACTCGTGTTTTATTGCCGAAACATAATATCATCACTTCTGCTGGGTCATCAGTTAAAAATTCTTCATCAATTATTTTTGCAGTTTTTATATAGCCTTTTTTTCCTATATGGGATTTTGTAACTTTAACAATTCCTTCATTTAAACGATAGGCTAGCATTGAATAAGATTGTAAAATTCCCGAAGAATCTTTAATAAGTTTTTTATAAGATTCAGAAACAATAGCCATAATTAATGAACCAAGATACATTGCTTTGTATTTAGATTCACCAGCAGCCGGAGAATAATATGCAAACTCAGACCATTTTAGATTATTAGTAAGCATTAAATCTACTTGGGCAAATCCTAATGTTGAATCACCGCATATCGGGATTTCTATTGAAATTTGATCAAAGCCTGACATTTTATAAGTCTTATACCCCAATTCAGTAAATATAAAATCAATTGTACCCACCGTAATATAAGAGCTTTCAATAAGAATATCAAGATCACCATACATTTCTCCTTCTGCTTTCTTACAATAAGAACCAGCAGGGATAAAAGATCTTTTATCCAAATATAATTTATTTATAAGAATATCTGATATAAAACCAAATGTGCCTATTAGTTCAGTCTTTGTTAGCCTTCGGCTATTTGAAATTGCTTTTCCACTCATTATTTTAGTTTTGAATTTCTTTATCGAAAGTAGTTACACATGATGTTAAAAGATTAAATAATGCTCCTATAACTTCTTCATCATTAAATGTTAGTTGTTCTGTTGCATAATTTGTATAAAAATTTTCATAATCATTATTAAGAACATCTTGACGAAGTATTGAAGCTGAAATAGGTTTCCCATTATTTCCATCCGTTCTATCTATGTAAATAGCCGGCTTTACATCTACAGGAAATTCTATAACATTAACACCTTCAGGAAGAGGGTATTTTTTAGATGCATAATCGTTGACAAATTTATTAACTCTTTTGTAATCTTCTCCTTTTTTAGAGCAACCCATTGCATATGTACCCTTTTCGGCTTTATCTATGAAATGATAAGCAGCCAACACAGGAGATATTTCGTTTACTGCTTTCACAATAACCTTTGGATAACCCTTTAATACGAGCTCAATAATTTGAATTGCTTGTGATTGATCAAGGCCATCACGAACACTTGGTCCCACAAGAAGAATAACTTTTTCCACATCAGGATTACTGACATATTTATTAATCATGTCTAAGTGACCCATATGCAAGGGTTTGAACCCGCCCGGTATTAAAATTGTTATCATGTAAATTGATTTTTAGTGTATATGTGCAAATATAACTAAAGTTTTTGAAAGAAAAAATAAATATGCACAATATTTTACTGAGATTTTGAATATTTTACAGCTTGCAATCCAAGTTCAGTATAAACCAAACCATCTTCTGTAATTTCCATAAATTTATTCGCGATATATGCTTTTAATATTTCAGTAGCAATTTCTTTAGTTTCTTTAATACAGTCAGATATTTCTTTATCTGTCAAAACTCTTACTCTTCCATCTAATTCTCTTTCATTTAAATGATTCTTGATGCTTGAAATAAGTAAATTACGAGTCATAAAGGGTACTACAAACATACTATCGAATTCGCCATTGTTAATTCTTTGACTGATTTTATTCAGGAAAACTTCATTATTAATATTCTTCATTTTAAGTATAATTTTTAATTTATTTTAACAAAACTTTAATTAATATTTAACAAAACTTTAACATTTTTGTGTGAAACTTTTTTGAGGTGTTCCATATAATTAGTATCTAAGGCTCAAGGAAATGTTATATCTTTCGTGAGTGGCTATTTTTGATTTATTGTCTGTTTATTTGTCTAAATATGCATTCATTTCGATTCCGTCTCGCGGGCACTGTTCAAGTTTCTCTTTGATTTGTAAGGTTTTTATTCGCATTTGGTGTTGTTTAAGATTTCCTGCATCAAAAGTCTTTCCACAATGTTCACATTCATACTTTTGCCTGTTTAAAGCGCCTATTCGCATATTTTCTTTTGCTTGTTCAGTTTTGGCCGGTTTTTTAGCTTTACGTAATTTTTGTTTTTTTATATTATTTCTTTTATCAGCTTCTATTTTTCCATATTTTTCAACCCATATATCATATGCACACTTATTAAACATACCATTGTTCTTCCCTGATGAATTTTTACTTTGTTTATTTCTATATTCTTCAGTTTGATAATTAATTTTATCTCTATTTTTGGCGCTTATCTGCATTTTAAATATAGATTCTTCAGAATGCTTTTTATGATATCTTCCGTTTTTATCTCCGGATATTAAATAACCCTTCCCATACATCGAATTTTTTTCTCCTTTTCCACACTCTCTGTCTTTTCGTGTTTGTATAATTTTTTGTATTTCTTCAACACTTTTAATTCGACTTAATTTTTTCTTGTGATCTTCAGTTAAATGCTTTCCACGGTGAGCATTTCCTATTTTTATTTTAGTTTCATCTGAAACTGCTCTTAAAACATATAATTCTCTTAAATACGCATAATCTCGAGCAGTGACTGTATATGTACGATCATGATTTGAATTTTTTGTATAACACATCCAATGAAAGGCATAAACTAATTTAATATTTTCATAATAAATATACGTCAATAATTTATGGCACATGAAATGTTCTTTAGGAACTAATAAAACTAAATTTTCTTTATTATTATCTCCTCCTATACATTTTGGAAGTATATGATGATTTTCATAATATATAAAATCATCATGATTTTTATGTAATTTAATTCTATTTTCAGATTTAGCTTTTTGAATAATAGTATTATAGATTTTTAGATGATTCATAGTATATTTAATTGATTATTTTCTTTAGCTATAAATGTTTCTATGACCCAAAAAGCGTCTACAAAATCATCTATCCCCATTATCCAATTATTCTTTTTTCCACTTTGAAATTCAGATGGCGAATTTATGAGTGATTCTCTGAATTCACATTCTGGCCCATTAACAATAAATGATTGAATCATCTCTGGTTTTCCCATTCCCTTTTTTGCACATCCGGCCACGCTCTTTATCGTTATAGGAGAATATGTAAACATTCTATCTAAAGAAACAAATTTTGATAAGTAATGCATTAACATATACTTATAGGCTCCTAATTGAATCACGTGAGCTCCTGAGGAGGCATAAGAGAGACCTTCAAACACTATATAAGGATTACTATTAAGGTAAATTTTCAGTGACTCCTGAATCAATTCCGATAAATATTGTGCATTTTTAACTCCATATCGCATAAGATCAGAAACATCAGTTCCTTTTTCCTTATCATCTTCTCGATTAAATAAAGTTACACCAGAGTTGTTATATAAATCAAACATTTTTAGTTTCATACCATAGGGCCATCCAAAAAATTGCCAAGTAGGTAAAAATGGGAAATCTGTGGTGTAAATCGCAGCCGCGGGTTTATTGATTGAAAAATCAAAGCCAATTATAGTCATCCAATAAAGTTTAAAAATTATTTTCCTAATGCAACTCCCATTGCTGTTGATACGAGGCGACTCGTAAGTAATTTACCAAGTGGACCATCTTTATTAATTCCCAGTACATTACAGATAGCATTTCCTATGGCAGGACCTACAAGTGCACCAACCGTGCCCCCGACTAGTGCTCCAAATAGACCCTCGTCAATCTGCTCACCCTTTTGAAGTTTTTCAACTAATACATTATAAACATGTTCTGCCTCTATAATTTGGTCAGGAGTGAGATCTTTTATTTGTTCTGATTCAAATATTTTTGAAGTATTTGCATATTTCAAATCATAATATGTAGGAAAGTCTGTCATTATAGTGTTTGTTTTATATATCTATCTTTTTAGTACTGAATCGTATACTTTAGATAATTTTTCAGCTTGACAACTCCAAGTATGATTGTCACAAATTTTAATACCAGCATCTATATATTTTTGTTTATCTTCTTGTGAAAGATTAATCAATTTTTGGAAAGCTAATTCAATGCTATTTACTGTAGTTCCACAATTAATTGCATAATCTTCAGTTAAAAAATCTCCCATTCCATTAACAAACGATGACAATAAAATTGATTTACTAGCCAATGCTTCTAATGCCACAATGCCAAAGGGCTCATGTATTGAAGGAATTATTATAGCATCTGCTGTCATCAACCAGTCAATTTTTTCCTGACCATATTTAGCACCAACAAAATAAGCATTTTCTGTTTTGTTGCAAAAATCTACCATTGCATCAAATAATTCACTATTTCCCCCGCTTGTAGTTCCTATGAAAATTAGATCAATTTCATTTGGAATTTTACACTGAATAAGAGTTTGTATGTTTTTCATTTCAGCATATCTTCCTATATATACAAGTTTGATTGGATTATCTCCTGGCAACTTAACTTTTGTTTTGCTTACCCATTCATTAGAGTTAATTCCATTATGAATTATAGTAGTTTTTGGTAATAAAATAAATGGAAATAATTTTGCGTAACTTTCTGAAACTTGAATTATTGCGTTAGCTTCAATTAACCCGCTAATTTCAATAGCGCATGCCATCTGATATGATAAAACTTGTAAATAATGCGGATGTTCTATTTGTTTTTCAATTGATAATTGCATCGTAACTACTAAAGGAATGTTATAGTGTTGAGCGATTATTCTACCAGCCCAAAATGCACTCCAATCAAACGCATGAACAATATCGGGTTTATCAGATAATGACAATGCTTTTTCAATAAATAATGATTGATTTAAATAAGTTAATGAAAATGGCTCAGGATTTCCATCCAAGGTGTTCATTTTCATTACAGGATAATAATGATAATTTCGATTTCTAAATTCTTCTGAATTTGCGGAACCGATTACGTTAAAAACATAATTAGGTGGAAAGACGTCAAGCATATTTCTTGCTTGTTCGCCCATTCCACCCATAGGTTTTTTTAACTCATCAGGAATTAAAATTAAAATATTATTCATAAATAGCTACTTTAAAACCTAACGAAGCATTAGGAGTAGAGTCCACATTTTTAAGCGCTATATTTAGAATAGTAGAACTATCTAGTTGTGTTAACCATGCTGATTCACACTGAACCTTTTTATCTAATCCTAAGAATCCTGTATTTAATGCTCCATACCATCCAACCAATACTCCTGCTCCAATATTTTCATATGAAGATATGCCTCTTACTAAATAAGAATTTGTGTTATATTGCTCAGCATTTCCAGAACTTATCCACCATTCTCTAGCAGTTTTTAAATAATTTGAAGTAACTCTTAACATATTTGTTGGCACAACAAATGAATTATTTGGCAATTGAATTAATGTGTTAATACAAAAATTATATTGTCCGGCTATTGTTAAACCATCTTGAAGTGCTGGCAAATCATTATTTCTTCCAATAAAGATTCTTGATATTAGTGATATGCTTGAATCCATAGCAGTTGAACTAAAAAACCCTATTAAAGCATTTGTTTTATTATGCAAAGAACCTAAATCTACAGTTACAAGAGATCTTACACCTGCAGCAATAGATGGGATATTTCCCGAAGCTATTTTAATAGATGGATCTAAAAATACACCTCTAATCTGATTAACGGAAGCTGTTTTATTAGTGGATGCTTGTACAATTGCTATACTACAAGTACCATCCAAATATTCAGCTTTTGGAGTTACTGTCGGATCAATTGCCGGAAAATAATTTGCCAATTGATTACTTAAATTTAACACTAAATCAGCTACCATTTTTGCTGGGTCTGAATCATTGTAAATTACTGGAGGTGGAATAAATTGATTCATAAATTCAAGTTATTTTAATTCTTAAACATTTTATTTTTCTATATATATTCACTTATGCTTTCTTATAATGTATATTTTAATTAGTTAATCTACGCGAAATTTTATATCTATTATATAATAAATTTAAAGAAAATGTATTGAATTCAGCAGCAACTGTAGAGTAACTAATTGGTAACTGTGATAATAAAGTAGGAACTATTTTCTGAAATTCAAATGTCATTAATTCGAATCCATGATGATCAAGAAAACTTACATACATTGATGGCCAAAATGGTTGTTTAATACCATATTGTTGAAATAATTCTATTTGGTCAAATAGCATCCAATACGTTATAAACCCTTCAGTTAATTTAAATGTAATTGTAATATTTTTGTCAAGCATTGGCTCAAGTTCTTTTCCTCCACGATATTTTATATTAAACATTGTCTGAGGTTGATTAACAGGAGTAAGCACGACTTCAGGAAATGTAAGAGATTGAACAGTTGCATTAAAATAATCTTCAAGGGATAAATATTGAAGTTTTAATCTTTTAACTACAGGTGTCCAACGCTCTCTTATTTCAGGATAGAAAAAATCCTGCGGAAAATAAATTGTGAATTGATTTAATTTTGCATTTAAAATACTCATTGTTAATTATTTATATTATTCAATAGAAGATGAAGCAACCGCAGCATTTAATGAATTGACTTGTGCCTGTAATTCAGCTATTTTAGCTTGTAAATCCGTAGCTGTAAACATAGTACTATAATTAGAAATAACTGCTTGTAAGTTTGTCATGTCATAATATGTTCCTTGATAGAATGTATATTCACTTCCATTAGGATTTTTTACTATAATAGAATATACGTTATTTGCTTGTATTTTTAATGTTGATAATTGATTCTCTGTAAGTTTAAATTCAATTTCACCAATAGTGGTATTCATATTAGTTGAATATGTTGGGCCTACTTCAATTTTAGAATTATCATCAAGAATAAATGACAACGCATAATTAAAAGCACCTGATAAATCAACATTAACTTTATCACCATTTGTACTAACTCTTTCAAATTTAAATTTATATATAGAATCAGTCGCTTTTAAAAATAATGGGCCAGCTCCATTAGGAAAAACTTCATTAAAAGCATTCATAACAACTGTAACTGTATCATAAAACACTTTTACATATTTTATTTTTTCCAAACCACTACCAGTTAAAATATTTGGTTTTTCGGCATCAAGTTTGTTAAATACTTTATAAGGAATGATATTTTCTACGTTAATTCTTGAAAACTTTAATCCATATTTTTTAGGATCAGTAGATGAAAATGATGCCTTTCTAATAATTTGAGTTCCATCCATTCTATTATTTAGTCTGCATACATATTGAATAGAATATGAAGCAGCTATATCAGAATTGATTAAAATTGGGCGTAAAAAATTAGGATTTGAAAAATTTTCATCCTGAGTAAATGCATATTTTTGAGTAAGAATAGAAGCGCCCGGTATTTGTTCATATACAGAAATTTCATGAATAACAACCCATTTGTTTGCACCTGTTCCATAAGTATCTGTAAATTCTTGAAAATTATCATTAGGATTATTAGAAGTATAAAGTGGAATTCTTCCAGATTCTATATCTCCCATATAATTTCCAATAATCAAATTATTCCAAGTAGCATAAAATTCAATGTAATCACCTGCAGTAGATTCAGCAATATATGCATTGAAGTTATCTGCGTTACTTTGAACTGGAAGCTGCAAACTTGTGTTTTCACTAAGAATGTAGTAATTTTCTACAATATCATATATTGTGCTATATGTAATGTGAACATCACTTAAATTTTTAATGCTAAGAACAGTTTCAATATCTTTGCTTAATGATTTGTTTCCCAACGCTTGAACTGATGGAATAGATAACTCTAAATATTTATCATAGAATTTATTTCCAAGAAACAATGTATTTGATGCAAACTTGATAACATTTCCATCAACTATTTGAGGTTGTTTTGCATACGTAAAATTAGCTAAATCAATTAATTTACCTGTAGAAGTTTCTGCTTGAAATTGTAACAAAAATCCACCGACGTCACTAAAATTATAACCAGAAACTATATGTACTTTTATTTTATCAAGAGGATATGATGTAGTAGTAAGAGCTGTTGACGCTTCCCAAAATAATGGGTATGTCGATTCATAACTTACTGGGTCAAAAAACCACGTGGCTCTATTAACATCAGCTTGTATTGAATTAAGAGGTAGTACATTATGTGTAGTGCTTAACGCCGTTGAACCCTCATGAAAATATGTAGTATTAAAACTAGCATCTCCTACAACCATTGGCAGAGTTAACGCAGTTTCCACACCATCTCTATTAAACTCATATTCCAAGAGTAAAAATTCTGATAACGCGACGTATTTTGAAATATTATTAGCCATTATATAAATTTATTTTTTAGAAACTATAAATGTTCCATGATAAAACAGGCCCTATTACAAGTCCGTATCCTCCTTTAGTTACATTAAATCCTGCAGCAGTACCCAAGCCTATACTAAAGCCCTGGAACCAATGTTTCTTTTTCATTAAATCTTTGAAAAATGGATTAGAGCTCGGGTCAATAAGAACTCCAGATAATTGTTCAACTGTAAATCCGGGATATTTACTTTGTATGAATATTCTTAATTTATCTTTTTCTACTTTTTGTCCCCATGTGATATCTATTTGAGTAACTCTTTTAGTAAGTTCTGTATCTACGTGTTTAAGAATAAGAGGATTCTTTTTAAGAATTTTTATAGTTGTCTTTCCTGTAAAAATATCAAAATTTGTTAAATCATACTTGAATGGCAATGTCCATTCAGCAACAAATGTATTTGAATCTACTTTAACTAGTTCACCTATTATTTTATCTTTTTCTACAAGATATTTACGAAGAGTATTAGTGTCTTGTATTAATTGAATCACGGCATTATTTAATGAAATAACTTTTCCAGATTGCTCTTTTACTTTTGCATACAAGTCTTTATTAAGATTTTTTAAATCTTTTTCTGTTGATACATATCCTGCTATAGAAGTTTGTAAAGCTCCACTTTTTAATCTCTCATTTTTAAGAGAGTCTGTAAGAGCAATTTGATTTTGGTTGCTTATAGCTTCTTTACGTTGAAATTCATTTATTCTTGAATGTTGAATAAGCATATAAATAATTAAGCCAATTACTACTATTGCTAGAAAAAGCTGTGTTTTTACAAAAGCCCATACTTTTTGCGCGTTTGAAACAGTTACTACATTTTTTAATGTTATCATGATATTTTTATTTTAGTTAAGCAGGATTAGGATAAAATTCCACATCTACTTCTGTAATTAAAGGTGCTCCTATTACATAGATCTGTGGTCCAGAATTATAATTTACATTAATTGTAGCTTTAATATCTGCTTGTCCTTGTCCTCCTGGAATAGGTGATGTTACCCAATCTACATTACTTTCTAAAGTAAAACGTAGTGGAAAACTACTATATGGCGTTGATATTGATTGAGCATATTTATGTTTAGTACTTAATATTGCGCCCGGATTTAATTCATTAGATTCTGATGTCCAAGCAGATGTTGATAATAAAGTGCCTGTTTTTGTTCGTATTACTAATGATACGTATGGATTCTCTACAGAACCTCCAGGAACTTGAAAATTTGCAGCGTTAAAATCTATTGAAGTAATAACATCAACCGTAGTTGTTAACGGAAGATTATATAAACTTATATCATATACGACAATTTGTTTTTTATAACTTGTACCATCAGATGTGATTGTATTTGTAATAAGAAATGCTCCTGCAGTAACATCAGTTATATCTCCTTGTTGGATTATTGAAACATCTAAATAATGTCCAGCATAGGGATAAATTCTCATTACTCCAAGTCTTGGTCTGCCTGTATTTTCTTCAGCCCCAACAAAAATTGAACCGTCACATCCTGAAATACCTAATCCTGTAGTATATGAAATGATGCTCATAGCTGAATCTGGGTTAGTTATTAAAGTAGGTGGGTACCAAAGTATATTAGAATTAACATCGAAACCGAATCCAGGCCCAACACAAGCATCTCTTGACATAGGTGCATACACAGGTTCGACAGACAGAGTGCCCGAAAATATTGTGCCATATTCCGAATTTCTACTCCAGCCATTTTTAAATAGCTTCATATAAAATTCATATGGATGTTGATCAGTATTACATAATCCATTAATAGATATTGTTCCCACAGGTTCGACATTTGAAAATACCAGTGGTTTAACAATTGAAGCATCTAAACGATAAGTATTTCCATTAAAAGCAAGTACTTTTTCATAAAAATGTAATTCACCTTGTACACTTGAATCATTTGTAAAATCAGAAAGATTCCAAGATATTTCACAATCATTCATATTTGTCACTCCATTAAATGATGGCGGCGCTCCTTCAAAATTTGAATCAAATAATGAATTGGCATTTATTTCATGATTTGTTAAAATTGCTCCATCAGGAGTATTAGGAGTAAATGTGTTAATCCCATATTGTTTAGTTATAATCATAGATGAAACGTCAAATATTAAATTTGTGTCTCTTATTACTCCAAGATTATCAACATTTCCAATTCTAAAATTTGAGCTAGCTTCTTCATATACAATTGCTAATGCGTCTTTGTAATTTGTACTACCAATTGTATATGTAGTAAATGCATTTATATCACCGACTTGTTTGATGTTGGTAAATTCGATTCTAGTAAAATTAATAGGAGGTATTCCATAGATATCATCCGGGGAACTTGTATAATCAACAGATCCTGAAGCAGTGTGAACATTATCTATAATGTATTTTTGCCCTATATTACTATTGAAATAACGAGCATATCCTTCACTTGATGAAGCACCAAGTGGAACAAAAAATCCTCCGAGATTTATGTTAGCATACTTGTATTCATAAGTATCAGTTTCTGAATTTATTTCATATACTTTGCCTTCAGCATCTATGAACAAATCGCCCGTAACATAAAGTCTTCCATCTGGTAGAGGCAAATTCCCTAATATCCATAAATCAGTATTATTAATTATTCTATCAACAATTCTTGGGTCATTAATTGGGTCAATGCCTTCAAAATTTGTAAAGTACATTGATAAGCCTTGAAGCCCATCGATACCCTTAACGCCTTTTGATCCAAAGCCGGGCTTTCCTGGTGCATATTTTAATTTATCATTCATGAATCTTCTTTATTTATATATTTACGCATTTTATAATGATATTCGAGTTGAAATATCTGATGAACGCTCCCATCCGTCTTGTTTAACCATCATGTGATAGTTGTATCGTTGCCCTATTTTAAGGCCATCAAATGTAACATATCCTGTCGGTTCTACATTATGTAGTATTATTGACGATCCTTCTGAAACATCTAATAAATTATAAACTTTTACAGTAGATGAGTCTTTTGAAAAATATAAATCACCTGATACTCCCGACCCAGATGCAAAATCAGCCAATGTCCAATATACATTAATTTTATGAGCTAATGAAGATGAACTATAAAAACTTAAAGGCTTGGCATTAAAAGATGGATCATTGAATAGAGTAATAGGGTTAATTTCTCGATTTGTCAAGATATTTCCATCTGGTGTATTTAGTCCAAAATTATGAGGTCTATTATGAATCACTAATGATGCATCTAATGTCAAACTAGTGTTACGTATAGTGTCTAGAAAATCTACATTGCCAATTCTAAATGATTCAGTATTAACATCATATACTATTGCTAATGATTGATTATCATCTACAAATTTATTCTCCGCTGTAGAGTATAATGAAAAGGCGTTTTTAGAATTTTCAGATATGTCACAATATTCTATTCTCGTAAATTCCTTTAAAGGCACTCCATAAATAGTTTTGCCTGTTACATAATCATTAGGAGTTAACATTCTTACATTATCGATTAAATATCCCTCACTTGGATTATTGATGTTATAATATCTTCCGAAACCATCTGGAGTATCAGTAAGCCATTCAAAGAAATCTACCTTTGAGAATTTGCCAACAGTGGGTGAAAATGTAAATGTCTCAGCATCTATAGTAAAAATGTCTCCTTTGGCGTCTACTAATAAATCACCTGTTACATAAGTTTTGCCTAAAGGTAATGATGTTTGAGGAGGAGCACTACTCCATAAGACGTAATTATTTTCTATAGCATTTTCTATATTAGCCATATTAAATATTGCATCAAAATCTGTAAAATACATAGACATTCCTTGAAAGCCGTCAGATCCACTAGCACCCTTAGCACCATATCCTATTAATCCTGCTGAGTATTGATATTTCATGTGTTATTATTTTTCTGTTAAAGTTAATGATGCAAAATATGAAAAATTTCCAGATTTTGGGATATCTATGTTATACAAATATTCATTATTAACATAAGATAACTGACCATTAAAATTTTGTTTACTAAGAGCAAAATCACTATCATTAACTAAATGTAATAAAGTGCCATCAAACGGCTTGATATAATACTTCAAAACAATTTTTGGTTGGCTAATATTATAATATCCCAGTATCGTAGTTTTTATGTAATTAGAAATGGCGATATTTGAATTATTGAAACTTGCCCAATTTGATATAAACATAGAGTTAGTTTTAAACAATGATAATATTGCTCTTGATATATTAAGTGATATTAGTATATTCGAGTTGGTTGATGTATATGATGCTGTAGTTATGTCCCATTTTTCTAATGTAATATCATTTGGTAATTTAGGAAGTTTAGAACCAAAGAAAGATGATAATTCATTAGCACTTTCATAGCCATTTACTAACAAATTATCCTTTGTGTAATAATTAGCATCCCATTGTGATTTAAATACATTGTAATTCGGAACAAACGATATAGCGTTTCCGGCTGATACATCAGTACCTGATACAGTAGTAACTACTTTATTATACCAAAGTTGCGGAATATTATTATATGCTCTTAAATTTGTATTGCTAAATGTAAAATCCTTTTCTACAGTATTGATTAAAGCTGCGTTTTCATTCGATTTAAATTCTAAAATATTGTTAAATTTTGGCTTAAACCAACCATTATATGTTGTCATACTTGCGTATGTTCTTGGCTGATTAATTGATACAGAAAGCGGGTTAACTACACTGCCAAAGCTTAAACTTGTAATTATTTCATCACCTCTTAAAATATAATACATTATATATGATCTTGATGTTTGAAGCAAGTATTGTAATGTATTATAATTTGTAGTGTTATTAACATACATGTTAGTATTTTCATTGTATTTATATCCCGAATTTACGACATAATCTCCGAATGTATTCGCGTTTTGCTTATATTCATAATCAATGTATTGTGCAAATGTCTCAAAAGATCTTGTATTATCAAGCAAAAAAACATCTCCGATAATAGTGTTTTCGCCAAAAGCATGAAATGTAGATTTAAATAAATTAAGATTGTTATTGAATTGAGCATAAGGTCTTGTCATACTTGTGAAGTATGATGAAGGCATTCCATATACAGACTCTAAAGTCTTTTGAATAGTAGAGTTATTGACAATAAAGGGCGTCTTCACAAATGAATATTCTGGAGGGGTACCCTTTCCTGTAATAAATCCATAATCGTCTCCGTCTAATAAACCCTTGCCTGGTAAAAATGACGAATACCTCATAGAATAATTGAGCTCATCATTGCCTTGATACCAAACCATTAGAATAGTTTTTGTATTTTCGTTAACGATAAAATCTATCGGTCTATTTGAATTTTTATTTTTTGAAGGAGTCGATATAAATGAAAATTTAAATCTATTATAATTTTTAATGTCAATTCCAGTAGATGCTATACTTTCAACTCTAATTGAAAGACTTAATCCAAGTAAAATAACATCAATACTATTTTTATATGCGTTGTAATAACAAATTGATGATCTAGATTTAGTAGATTCTATGTTGTAATTTGTGTATATTAATTTTGAGAAATAATCATTGTATGGATTAGCCAACATAGCTTCTTTTATAGTTGAATATGTAGAACCATCTTCGATTACATCATTTACATCATAAAATATATAATCTTCCCATGATCTTCCGCCCGGAGATAAATACTTAAATGAAGGATATGAAATTTCTTGATTATACGCAGTTGTTGTAGGAATAAAATTGGTGCTTCCATTTACGAATAATCTTAATGGATTGTTCCTGGCGTCATTTCCAAGACCTACCCATTTAGAGATTAAAGGAACTATTAAACCGTGTTTTAGAAGTGAACTCGAATCATAGTAATTACCGAGAGATACATCAGAGTTACCGTTAGATACATCATAATTATATGAACCATCTAATACAGCGTAAGTTATAAATGTCGGTGTAGTGGCGGCCAAAATTAAACTAGCATCAAAGGTATTCATTAAAGAACCTGCCGAATATCCTGTATAATAATCCTTTTGATATGCTATTCCATCTCCTTGACTAATGACAAATGAGCCTTTAACTGTCATAGCCACAGATGAATCTGCACCTACAAACATACTATATGTACTTATATCATTTTGCCTACTATAACTATACTCATTAGTTACTCCCAATACCGGATCATTAACAGTAAAATCAATATCTTTTACTTGATTTATTCCCATTAATGAAATGTTTACAGGATATATGTTATAAGCATTAAACAAATCACGTAGTAATAAAATTTCATCAGATGTCATTATTAATACATTATCTTCTAAACTAAATGGGTCTTGAACATACTGATATGTGTTAACTCCTACTTTGAAATTAACAATACTTTTATACCAGCCAGCAAGATTTTGATATAATGTAGGTGTTTCAAATTTATCAAGAATATTGTTTATAGCTGCCACGCTATAAAAATTATTCAATCCTCTATTTAAGAATGAAACTGAAATACTTTGACGGTTTCCAAAAAATTCAAAATCTATTGGCCCATAAGTTGAATCATATTCGATAGTTAATAAATCTGATAGGATAGGTGTAAATCTGCCAAAGAATGTTATGTCACTTGCTAAAGCTGCATTATTAAAGCCTGATAAACTGTCATTTAGATCATTTAACGTAGATGCAGTGATTCGTTGAAATACCCATCTATCATCAAAATTAGCGTTTTCATTTAAAATCAAAGATAACCAATCATTTCCTCGAATTCCGACATAAAATTGGCTTGTTTCATATTTCGTGAATCTTTCGAATGCCTTTTCAATTTCCCTTAATTGGAATTGTATGTCACCATTTACATTAAAGAATGTTCTGTAAACTATGGGTCTTCCGTTTGATGAATCCGTTACAGAACAATTTGGAACACATTTATAACTACTAGCATCTATGCCATAAACTTCCCATATTGTGTTTGATGTTTTATTGATAATTCTTAGGTGTTCTCCCTGTTCTAATGCGGTATTAAGGGTAAAACTTATAAATGGATTACCATTATTTTTTATAACTGGTGAACTAAAAATATTTTGATTAGGCTTATTTACATATTCATTAAATGTAGTCCCATCAACCTGGGCATTATTCGTAAAACGTTTTAATTGAACATCATCATTAACAACGAATAGTCTTGTTTTGAATTCATCTGCTATCGTTCCGTCAACATTAAAAATTTCTGAATTTAAAAATAAACTACTGTCCTTCCCATCCATTGATAAAATAGATACTGGAGAACTTTCATTTTCAGCATAATAAGCTATCTTGTATAAAATATTTTCGGTTAAATAAAGTCCGAAGTAACGGTTCATTGAATATAAACTAACATCTTCATCACTAAAAATGAAATTCATGTTAATTAAATTAGGGCATAACAAGTTATTTCTTTCAAATCCTTGAGATACAAATGCATTTAAATCTGTAAAATTATCGGCGGCTTGATTAAAGAAATATGTAGTTTCTGAACGACCCGTCATGACTCCTTTATCGACTGCCATGCCATACCAAGTATTTGGGTCAGATTCGATTTGAGCTGGGTCTGTTAATGATAAGAAAACCGGTGCTTGTAATTTTACAACGTCGTTAAGATGTGTTGTCAAATATTTTCCAAGTGGAGCTTCGGATTTCATACTCCAGCTTCGTATGATATTGCTATCTTCTAAATATTTAAACACTAAATTGCTTAACGAATCGGTTGTATACGTCTCAGGATTATAAACACCACTTAATCTAAAAGCAGCAAAATAATCTGGAAGTTTTGAATTAATCCAAAGTGGAGCAAGTATGCCATTATCTTCAGCATATAATTCATCTTCTAATAATTTAGCACCATAATTATATGTAGTGTCATATTGATCTGATAAATTTGTTTTGGGAATACTTATATTAAGAGTATTTTCATCACTTACTCTATACAATTCTCCCAAGGGAAGTGATGAAAAAGTTCTTCTGATATCACTTGATAGAATGCTATTTGCCGATACTTGTTGTTTTCTATATTTCTTATTTGATAATATGTCAGAAATTTTAAATGTATCAAGATACATATTTTCGCTAGTATCTACATTCAAAGTTATATTTCCAGTGAATTTGGGATTAGAACGTATCAACATATAAGAAGCTTCATCATCTATAAGAGCATCATCTATAGGGTACGTGTTTATGTTTCCTTTTTCTATAATGTATGGTCTGTTTAATACATTAATTACTCCTTGTTCTTGATATGATGAAAAATCAGACACATCATAAATATCAAATCTTAATATTTGGTCGAAATTATAATTCAACGGGTTATAAATATGAAAACACGCTGGGTCTAGTGTAGCATTTAAATGTACACAAAATTCTGGTGTAGGATTAAGAGGATCGTAACTTCTAATATCTAATCCGTTAACATACAATGTTCCTGGTGCTGGTAATTCAGCATATGTCGTATTAGGAATTATCCAGAAGTCTTCTCCAGGAGCTCCATCATACGTATATTGCAAAAATGCCTCAGGATTTTTAGAAGTTAAGACTACTGTATTATTGAAATTTTTAATAAAACCCATTTCTAATTTTTTTAAATTATTATGTCGGCAACAAATCTTTCATATACAGATGGATCTGCATTTACCATTGCTTGTAAAAGTTGTTGAAGTGTTCCAGTTATTTGCCCATAAGTACTAACAGCTCCTGTGGGTTTAGCTACTGTAATAAAACTATAAGCTGCTATATTATCTATCTGAGATTGTAAATCTGTTGTTTTGACATTATTAATTACACCTGCGGAATTCTTTGATTTAAGGTCAAACGCTAAATTAGCAGCTTGATGTTTGAAATATGTACCTGTTCCCGAATTTGGGTTAGGAACACTGTCTGCCAAGTGAGTGGGAACTCCGGCGGAAGACATAGTTTCATCTAATTTAAGTGTAGTTGCTTCAGCTGCAGCGTCTGCCAAAATATTTGAAATTTGATTAGAGCCTTCAATGTTTGCAGGAAAATCTATAATTACTGTTGGTGACCATTCAGATTTTACTGGATTTGTTGGCCAACCGGCTTCACTTAAAGAACGAATTTTTATTTCAACCTTTTCACCCTTAGATATTGCAATGTCTATTTGATTTATGTTATTTACATCACCATCTCCTATATTTTCTGCTTTCCAAACATATGTGTTTGATGAAACGTCAAATACTTTTTCTTTAACTTTAGTAGATTTTATTTCCCAATCAGTATAAGTTCCTCTTACTGCTTGTCCAGTACTTGCATCAGTATAAATGTAAGTATTTAAAGCTACTCCAGTATTATCGAGTTTTAAATATCTATATGCATATTCAAATTGAATAATTTCCTGTGCTGGAGAACCCTTTGGATTAGGAATTGGAAAAAATCCACGAATTCTATATATTGCATCAGATGTAACTGCAGAATTTTCATATGCTACTGTAGCTAATGATCTAACCAAAGATTGGTATTCTATAGTTTTCTTTGAAAGATCGTTAATATTTGCAGTTATTTTTGCATTTAAATCTGACCTTGAGCCAACATCTGTAAGTTCGGTTAATTGTGCTTTTTGTTGCGATATGGTATTTTTTAAACTATTAATAATAGTTTTTGTGGATTCTATTTGAGTTTGTGTATTTTTAATAGATTCAGTATCTAGCGCAGCGTTCATTTGAGTATTCAATTGTTTAACTGCAAAATTAGAAGCCGAGAAAACAGGAGCATCTGGAGTTACACCAAAGTATGCAGGAATGTATTTTTCCTTTGCTTGACCCTCTAATTGTCTTCCAAAATCCGAAACATATTTTTTATAATATTCATCTAGATTCATTGTGCTATTTGTTAACACAAGATTATTTGAATAAAATGGAATGCCATAACTCCAATTGTCTCCTATGATATTAAAATCATCATTAACACCCTTTAAGAAAATAACATTGCATTCATCATATCCTACAGGAATATCTAATAACTTAGTAGAAAAAGGAGCATTGTAAATTTCAAATGTGTTGTTAATCGTAGGATGGTCTGCTCCAACTGAAGGAATTACATGAATTCGTTTTTCATTAACTTGGATATCATCTATTTTCCATATTGAATTTGCATAACGTAAAGTATCTCCAATTGAAAGTTGATTATTTTTAACCGTAGGAGAATCTGATGTCACTCCATAATTCATTGTATCAAGATAATACCACTCTTTTGATGCTAATGTTTGTTTATTTGTTATTACAAAATATCCAGTATAAGGTTCAGTATATAAAGGAAGCTCTACTAAATCTTCATCTTCCCAAAATTTCTTATGATTCTCATTAAGATATGTAATAGTTTCATAATATGTTCTATCAAAAGGATATACGTTATCTAAAAACCATTGGGTTTCATTATCATCAAAGTTATCAAATATAACTCTTTTAGCAACTGCTCTATCTGAACGATCATCTATTTTTCCTTTTAAATCAAATGTGACAATAAGTTGCGGAAACATCATCGATTCAAAAAACCAATTACTACGAGTTTTAAATTTGGTAGGAGGAAGAACACCCGATATTATTCCTGGAGAAATAGCAACAGGTTGAGTTAGTATTTGACGATAAGTTCCATCATTTAAAAGAACAAGGCCCTCACCTTTTACAAAAACATCAACTGTTTGATTTGTCGCGTTAACTTTGTTAATCATACTATTGTAAGATGGAAAAGAATACGTTACTGTAGATGCGTCTCCTGTAATAGGATTCATTTGTTCTACTGATAAAGTTACTGTATCATCTTGAGTTGTTATGCTTTTATTAAGTGCAATAACATTTGATAAAGCAATGTTCACTTGATTTGCAAGCAAATCAACTGTTTCTGTAAATGAATTTACGTTTGACATATAATATTTTTGTTATTTTTTATAAAGTTGGGTCATTCCATAATGATCCTGTTTTGTATCCTATACTTCCATCTGGGTAAAATTTAAACATTACCTTTGTTCCATATCTTAAGACTAACGCATGCCCAGTACAAGGTTCGAATACCCATGTATCTGTTCCAAATGATCCTGAAAATTGAGGATTAACAAGAGGTGCTTTTGCCGAATCTAATTGTTGAATAGAAGAATCTATGTTAGCTAAAGACGCATTCATTATGCCTATAGAAGAATTCATTGATCTGGAAATCGTATTTAAATTTCCGACGCTAACTTCAATAAGTCCTATAGAAACATTCATTTTATTAGATTGTGTATTAATGTTTCCGATACTAGCTTCAATGGATATAATTGAAGCTAAAGAAGCATCCTTAGAATAATAAAGTTGTCCCGTGGATGGATTTAAATGAACGACGTAATTAGATGCAAATGGCACGATTCCTCCCATGAAAATTGCATTTGTAGATGCCATTCCAATAAAAATTTGACCATAAGAAGCCGCCCCCATATTTCCGTGACCTGCTTCAATATGAACATCACCACCACCACCGGCTGTATTACTTCCAGCTTGTAAAATTAAATTACCTCCTGCTCCCGCAGCAGCATAATCTCCTGCAGTTATCTGCAGTTTAACTCCATAATTTCCAGCAGGTTTAAGAACATTCGATGAAAAAGTTAATCCTGCTTCTGATGAAATTGTGCCATCTGTATTAGCAGTAACAATATAATTATCTGTATGCCCACCAGTCCAAGTTATTCCAGCTGGTCCTCCACCACCTGATGGAGCTAGTGCATATGTTAATTTTTTTGTTGTCGGATCATAATAAACTGTGTATCCGGTTGAAGCATTTTTTATATCTCCGAAAAATACATTATTCGATGTGTCTATTTTTAATCCGTAACTTGAATTTCCTGTAAAGAAATTTATTTCCCTGAAATTTGTCGAACTTCCTAATTGAAGAGGCGAACCATAACCGAGTAGCACATTTCCAGAAGCATCTTTTATAGAGTTTTCTATAATAATTTCTTTTGTTTTAAGTGTTTTGTCCATTTGAATAGGATATTGCGGAGTATTTGTAAAAAACCCCACATTTCCGTCCTTCATATAAATAGAAGATTCTACTAATGGGTCACTTCCTGCTGAAAACATAGTAATTACATTTTCAGTCCCTTGAATTTCTTTAGTTACATTATTAACTACAGTTGTTAGACTAGCTACTTGATTAATTAAATTAGTTTGATTGCTAGTTATATCTAAATACTGTTCTGTTATATAAGATAATGTTCCTGTTTGCCCGTTTAGAATTGCAAGTGTTTTACTTAGACTATCAAATACTTGAGTAAAATCATCAATAACTAATTGAGATGATGATGCATTATCTACTATAATAGCTGCTGTATCATCCAACATGTAATCAGATTTTACATTAAGTCTAAATGAATAAGATGTGCCGAAACCTGAAGGACCACTTTGCAATTTAGTAATAGATGGAATGGATATTTCGGAAATAGGGTAATCTGAAGTATTTCCGCTTGGCGCATCTAAAAATAAAACGCCTAAAAGATTTGTTGCTAAAATTGTGTCTAACGCTTTATTATAAACAGAATAATAAATAAGTACTGCATTAAAATCAAATTGATCATCCTCTGCATATTTAATTGCTAAAGAATCAAATGAGAAATTAGAATCAGTATCTTTAAAAATTGATTTAAGCTTATTAATATCATATTCAATTGCCAAGCAATCGACCTTTGAACGTAAGAATTCAATATCTACTGTGTCATATTTTAATTTGACATTATATATTCCAGAAGAAAGATAAGCATCAGTATCAGTATAATAATTATTGTCACTTGTTAATGGGAGACCTTCTGCAGTCCACCACCAACCAGTCGTATAAGATCCTACGCTATTATCATATTTCATTGCATTTGCTCCGACAGCAGTGCTAGAATCTGCTAAATCATAATATGCCTTATAATCTAAACCGTCTGGGTGAGGTTGTAAATAAGTTTCTCTACCTAAAATATTCGTATTTCCATTTAAAATAGACATTCCATGATGATAATTATCATCAATTAATTGTTTGAAATATACGGGTGTTTGACCAAATGATGTAGGTACTAAAACGTAAGTTTCATTATATGTCCCAAACGTGTTAGTTCTTACGGACCCGGCGCTTATTTGCCCAATACATTTTACAATAGAGTTATATCCAGATGATGAATCTGTATCATTTTCTTCTTTCCAATAAGTTCCTGCTGATGTATCAAATTTATTCCATCTAATAGCGCCTGTTTCTTTTAGCCATTTCCAAAATACTCTTTCAGTGACAGTATTTGATAAAGCTGGATTATATGTTGTTTGAGCTAATAAATTTGTTTCGAGATTTAACGCATAATTTTGAAAACTTTCAGCAATAATAACTCGTCCATCTTTTATACTTCCGCTATTTAGAAATGACTCATATGCTCCTGGGATAGCAAGAACATTAAATCTATTTTGTTGAATATTATCTGGTGGTACGTCAATTGCTGGAACATTTAATAACGCGTAATGAGACATTTTCACAACATTATTTCTTTCATTAATGTTCAATCCAATGTCTTCAAGAGCTGAAGAAAATGTATAAATCGTGCCTCCTTGGGTACGCATTCTTTTAACAAATGGTGTTATTGTTGCCATGTTTTATTGTAATTTAATTTTATTATGCTATGGTTTGTATTAATCCAAACGCTGATTCTTTTACTTTCCAAGTTGTTCCATATGATGCATCGTATGCAACTGCAATAAATTTTGCCCATCCTAAATTTTGGTCAGCAACGGCAGTTGAGTAATAATAGCCTAAAAGAGGATTTATCAAAATTTGATATGCATACGATGGATTAGAATTACTTGGGTCAAAAATAACTTGAAATTCTTGTCCCATTTTTGTACTCTTAAATGCATATCCAAATGAATTATCTAACTTATAATACGGTTTTAATACATCTACATAACGAAATTGCGCATTTTCTAATGTACCTACTATAGAAGCATCCCTTGTAGAAGCATCAGGCCCTATAAATGTATTATAGTAATCTTGATCTATAGTATTGACATTTTCATATAAATTTGTCCATTGCTTTTTAACAGTTAAGTTATCGGCAATTAAGTTTACAAATTCGCCTGTTCCTGCCTTTACTCTACCAGGAGTATTTACAGGAGCTATTACTACTCTTCCAGTTTCATCATAAATAACATCTAAATATCGTTTAAATACTTTATTATTATAGTCATAAATGTATGGAAATTCTGGAATAAGTGTAGTTAAATAAAGATTTTTCAAGTCCATATTATTTGTTTTGTTTTATATATCTTTAATTTTTTTACAGCGGTTTTTTGATGCAAAATTGTTCTAAATATGAGAATTCAAGTATGATATATAATCTATAAATTAAACAAATTTACTTTAATTAATCATTTATTTACTTAATAACAAAAATAACTATGAACTTAACACATGCTGAAGAATTCGATTGGAACATGTATGCAGATGGATACACGGGTGCAAACCGCTTGCTGCAAAACAAAACAATCAGGACATCCGAAAAGGATAAAGTTTTTTCCAGAGAGCCATATGCTCAAGAATTATTAAACATTTTTACTGGTCATAAATCTGAAGTAGTAAGAAAAGATTTAACTCAAGGTGATGTTGTAAAAATTGCGGACATTTACAATATTCACGGAAATCTCATCGATATTGAATTGGTTGGTGGCCTTACAGTTACTGTCGATTTAGCAAGAGAGAAGAAATTCTTACAAATTTTTGGTTACACATCACCAATAGAATTTATTAACGTTGTCCGTAATAAAGAAATTTTAAAAGAATTTCTTGGAAAAGGTTTAAATGCCTATATTATAGAAGCGACTCCTTCAGTAAAAATTTCATTATGGCAAGGACATCTCAAATCTGTTAGAGATGAATTTATGGAAGAGATTAAAAATCCGTCAAAAGCTTACACTGCTAAAATTGTAGAAGCTAATAAGGGTGGATTCTTCGTAGAAGTACAAGGAATTGATGCATTTATGCCAGGTTCACTTGCAGCTCCTAATAAAATTATTGATTTCCAATCATATATTGGTAAAGAAATAATTGTTATGATTGAAGACTTTTTAAAAGAGATGAATTCGTTTATCGTTTCTCATAAAAAATATCTTACTCATATTCTTCCAAGTAAAATTCAAGAATTGGACTTATCTATACAACATGAGGGTATCGTTACTGGTTGTTCTAAATACGGGATATTTATTGAATTTGGAGAAATTTTTACAGCATTATTGCATGTTTCAAAAATGAGTACTGAAATTAAAGCTTTATTCAATGAAAGACAAGTTTTAGCTGGAGATAAAATTAAATTTTACATTTCCGAAATTACAAAGGATAATCGTATAATCGCAACTACTGAAAGCCCTGAAGAAAAACTTCATAAGATTCAATCATTTATTTTAAATTCAAAGGATGCAATTCTTGAATCTTCAATAGCGGCAATAATGAATTTTGGAGTAATTGTAAATCTTGGAGAAATAAACGGACTCATACCAATTAGAGAATTTAAAAAGAATAAAATAATGATAAATAATTTCATTATCGGAGAAAAACTAAATGTTTTATTTGACGAATTTAAAGATGACCGCATAATTTTTATGCTTCCATCTAAAAAATAATCATCACTGCAATTTGCTACACCAACAATCAAAAGGAGCTCTATGTTTTTAGGCTCCTTTTGTCGTGAATATATAGAATAAATCATAAATATGGATCTTACTCAATTTAGGTGTGCGGGTGTTTATGGAATGATTCCGAAAAGAGAAGGAACTATGTGGTATCCAGAGGGAACAGTTTTTATAAACCCTGATATTCCACCCACTCCTCCCCCTTATCTTACTCTCAGATTAACCTTTGATAATAGTGTGAATATGCCTATTGCCGACATAAATTCTTTAAATGATTGGAATGTGTATTTAAATTTACCTGCATATGGTACGGAATTCACTAATCTTAATATAGCATTCCCGGGCGTAGATGTACAATACGGTTCATTATATAATCAATATGTATTGTCAAATCCTAAAGGATTCGTAAAATCTGGATGGAGAGTATTAACTGAAATAGATTGGGCCTTTTTGATGTTAGGCGGCGGTGGCGCTCCCGTAGCAGGTTTAACGTTGAAAGAATCGGGTACAGATTATTGGACAGGTCCAAACACTGATGCTTCTAATGGATTCGGATTTAATGCTCGTGGAACTGGCCAAGTAATGTCAGGAGTATTTGCAAATATAAAGAATTCAGCTATATATTGGGCTGCCGGTATTAATTTCGAAAGAGTAGCTGAAATTGATGCAAATTATGAAGTGGCTTACATGACCGACAGTTTTTTATACATTGATGCTTCACAGGGCCATGCCGTTAGAATAAGAAAAAATACAACAACTTTATTAAATGGAGAAACTGGAACTTATATACAAAATGACGGGGTTATTTTACCCACAATATGTATAAATGGAATTGAATATCTTGCTTGTGATCTTATTGAAAGCAAATACAATGATAATTCTTCGATTACATTAGTAAGTAATATGCCATCGTGGAACAGTGCCACTGAAGCCATGTGTTATTATGCTTTTAATATCGATAATGCATATTTAAATCAATGTATAACAGAATTGTCCGGTGGAAATTTAACTGATTTTATTGTTACAGACACGAGTAGTTTAATGATTGTAGAAAATATTAATTTATTTACAGATCTTATAGGAGTTTTGTTAACAAATAATCGACCACTTACAGAAATTCCTATTTTAAGCGGATTGTCTAATTTAAAAAATTTATACATAGATTATCTTCCCAATATAAGTAACGGTATGGTTGATGTCACTGATTTAGTATCATTAGAAAAACTTGAAATGCAAGCAAGCCTCTTTGATCAGACTGATTTAGATTCAACTCTTGCCACATTAACTAGTGGCGGCATATCAAGATTTAGTCATTTAAATGAAGTTGATTTACGAGTTTTAAATGGAATTGTTCCCACCCCCTCAGTTAAATCAGATTTCATAGCAGCATATCCGACAGTGGTTTTAAAAACAAATTAAAATTTTTTACTTAAGTAGAAGGAGCTTCAGGCTCCTTTTGCCGTGAATATATAAAACAAACATATAAATGAGACATGCAAAGCACTACAGCATTCTTGAAGTTTTGAATTTCTCGGATGTTGGATTAATTTTTCAATTTTATTGTACAAAAGATGCAAATTTTATTGTAGATGATTTATCACGCTTAACAGGAAAAAATGTTATTCTTACAAATGAAAATCATTATGACCCATCTTTTGCAAATGCTATACTTTTAAAAGAGTATAACGCAACCCGTGCTCGATATAATTTCCATATTGCTCCTCAGAATTATCATTCAATCATACCTATATTAAATGAAGTCTCTGGATGGCTTTCCAGTAACTGTGAGACTACTTTGGATACGCAGTTAAAGGTATCTTTATCCTTTGATAATCATCACTTAGATACACTTAAAAGCATTTCTAATATGCAACCAAGTAGAATGGTTTTAAAATTTGATGAGAATTTTGTTTATCAAAGATTTCCAAATCAAAAGGGCTCTCCCTATGCTTTATCTGTTAAAACTCTTGCGCCTATCACTTATTATGTAAATGAGTCAGGAATAGAAAAAAATATAAGCATGATTTTAAACACTCCTTATTCCAAATTTTATGGAATAGATTTTTCAAAATATACTCAAGGAATTTTGGAATGTAATTACATTGGAGGAAAAGATTATGCATCAAAACCCGCCGATATAAAAACTATTTTAGAATATTTTATTGTAAAAGCATATCAAAGTATTAATGAAGAAGATACTACTGAATTCGAAAGATATGAATTATCAAGACTAACTGAAAATTTTGATAATATGCAAATGGCTTATTACGATCCAGACATATTTTTGAAAGAATTCGCTAAACTAAAAGTATTTGTTGATTTAAAGGCTTCTGTTCAAACATTGAAAACGTATTGGAACAACGTTAGAGGGCCACTGTTTGAAATGATAGTAGGCGGAGGATTAAGAGAAGGACAATTTAATTATGATACCGAGTTAGGAAGATTTCAATTACGAAAAGGAACACTTTATAGTAGCATGACAAAGAACGTGGATTTGGTTTCGTGTAATTTATCAGGTGTATATGAAAATTGCACATTTACAAGTTGTCAAGTTATTAAGGCACGTTTGTATAACGCAAAAGTTATAAGTAACAACAAAATTTCTGAATCATATCTTGGAGGAGTTACTGCAAATAGTGGTAATGAAATTATAGATTCATTTGTTGAAAACAATGAAGAAATGGTAAATTGCAAAATCACAAATAGTGTGGTTAAATTTGCTACTCTTGGAAAAAATCTTAAAGTAGATGAATCAAGTACAATAGTTGTTATGAATACTCCACTTCCAAAGAAAACTGAAGCAGTGAATATTGAAAAAATAAGAGATTATACGTTTATAAAAAACATGAAACAATCCGTAGACACCGGTTTTCAAAATTTATATATTAGAAAAAAAATGTAATGAAAGCAAGATTTGTATATGAGAGCTTGAGTATTGATCAGCTTCATCGAAACAATCGATCAAAAATCGATCTTATGGAAGTTGACAAAGCCTACCACTGGATGACAGAGGGTAAGTTCTTCGATGCGTGTTACTCTGACTTTGAAGGTAACTCAGGAAAGTATTGTTTAAAGAAAGGCGTAATGCCTCCTTTGCCTACACCTAAGTATGAAATAGGATACGAAAGTGAGAACAATACATGTCTAACAGTCGATCCAACATACTTTGATCCATGTTTCAACGAAGACGGTATATGTGTTGTCCTTGACATGAAAAAGCTTATAGCTAACAATAAGATAGAAGAAGACCTCACAGACAATGGAGAGGCTGAGTTTCGGACAAAGCCTATAAAGAACTGGCCTAATTACATCATTGAGATTAACATACTCGAAAAAACATATTTGAGGGGTGGTGGTTGGGAAGAATTTCGTTTCAGACCGATAAAAGACTGGCTCCCAGAAGAATTAAATTCAAAGGTAGTTACTTTTAAAAACAAACGAGAGTTACAAAGAATGAGAATGCAAAATAACTAAAAGGATGCTAAAAGAAGAATTTATTGAATATGTAAATGGAGAAATAACGGCAAGTTGCAGTATACCATTTTCAGTTCCACCAAAGGAATTAGAACGTATTATGAAAATTGAATCTGAATGGATGTACAGAGAATATCGTGACGCAGTTCAAGATGGTTGGTATGTGCTTGATAAAAGATATTATAACACGCCTCAATGGAAAGCTACGAGGACGTATCAGTTGCCTGATTGTGTAATGGCCATAAAATTATGTATTGAAATGACTTCTGGCCAGAGAGTTTTTGGTATTCATGACCCCGATATGTCATTTGATAGATTAATGGCAGCTGACCTTTATCTTACTCCTCTTTCTTCTGACCAAATTGCGTATAGAACAATTCAATGGAGTTTTTGGGATTTAGCAAAGCAATTTAATTTAAAAGATATTCAGCATCATTTTAGTATCAATACAAAACGTTTAATTATAACTGGTAGAGACCCTGCTGAATCTCTTTGGCTTACTACACAGAATAAAATTCCAATTGAAGATTTATATGATGACCCTGTATTTATAAAATGGGTCATAGCAAAAGCTAAAATTCAATTAGCTAGAATAATCGGTACATTTAATTATACTCTTATTGGAGGAATTCAAATTAATTACGCTGATATTCGTGCAGAAGGCCAAGCAGAATTAACCGAGCTAAAAGATAAGATAAAAACTGATAACGCTGCTGACTGGTTTCTTCTTTTTAATTAAAAAATAAATTTATAAATGCAAAAACTTTTTGAATCTCCTGATGGAATAAATGGTCTTCGATGGAATTCCTCTGACTCTAGATGTTTTGGAGTGTATGATGGAAAATTGTTAATTTCTGATAAACCCGTGTCTCATGAGGATTTGAAATTTGAAGAAAACTTAAAAGACATACGAAAAAATGGGTTAACCTTCAACAGGCACACATTTGAATATGCTGGAAGATTGTGGTTATCCGGGAAAGTAATTTCTTTTTGGGAATATCCTGATAGAGATATGCTTAAAAAACTTATATCAGAAATTGAACAGTATTTCGATATTAATATATGGGATAATCCTGAATGGAAAATAGAAATTATAGTCGATAAGTACAATAATATTCAAAAAGGTTATAAAGACGAAGTTAAAGTTATTCATAAATTAATACCTATAAAATCATATTTAGCTAGCAAAAATCAATCTGAAGAAGATTTTAATAAAGAACATACTACATCTCCAATGAATAAATCTGAAAAAGAAGTTACGACTGGTTTTGGGTCAAAACATCCAAAGTCCGAAGAACGTTTTAAAACTAAAATGCAAGCACCATTTGAGTCATACTATCCAAGATTAAATGAATCACCAGATAACTGTGCGTTACCGCCTAATGCGAAATGTGCAGAAGATGGCGAACAAGAATTATCATTTAGAAATAGTGAAGCTTTGTCATTTGGATATTATAAAAATAAATTTTATATAAGTGATCCTGGCGGAAAACATTATGAAATTGAAACTAAACAGGGGCATCAAACCCGCATAGATTATAAATTTGCTGGCAGAATATGGACTAATCATAAAATACTTTCATTTTGGGACTATCCTTCAAAAACTGAATTTCAACAGTTTGCAAGAGATTTAAAAAAACATACTACTAGTCCCGGAACTCCTGGAATCGATATATTAAATGACCCTGATTATTTAGTAGAGATTGTCCGCAATGATGAAGATGAAAAAATCTTAGATGGACAAGCATGGTACAGCAACGAAACACATACTGATCTTATATCACCTAAAGATTATATGGGAAGCGATGAAAGATCAAAAGAAGAAATTGAAAAACAGCATGTTATTTCGCCGTTATTAAAAAAACAAAAAGAGGTGCCTACTGGTTTTGGGTCAAAACATCCAAAAGCTGAGGAACGTTTTAAAACTAAAATACAAGCCCCATTTGAAAATGTGGAAGAAAAACATTATCCACGATTATTTGAAAATCCTAATGCAATTTATGACACAGAAACTGGTAAAACTGCTATGTACAATAAAGATGCAATGCCATTCTGGTATATGGGTGACATAATGCACGTTGGCGGTATTGGGTCAACTCATGACACTAGACTCAATTATGCTGGTAGATTATTTTTCACGCAAAAAATCATAACATTTTGGCATTTTCCAGAAAATAAAGCAGTGCTAAATAAAGTGTTAAGTGATATTGAAAAACGTTTAAATAAAACTGGAAAAAGAGATATTAATTTTAAAAGAGATGGTTGGAAAATTGAAATTCCTGCCGATGACATTTTTCAAAAAATGAAAAATGGAGATAGTAGCAATGATAAAAATTGGGGTAACTGGTCGCCATCTGTAACTGAGCAAAAATTTATCGATATTGACGATTATAACGGTGAATACGAACGATCCACAGATGAACTTAAACAGGATCATGTCATATCTCCCCTTCTTAAAAAGTATAAAATTGTACCTATTGGCGTAGGTTCAAAACATATAAATGTTGAACAAAAATTTAAAGAAAAAATGCAAGCTCCATTTGAATCGTACTATCCAAGATTAAATGAATCACCGGATATTATAAATGTAGATGGCAAATTTTATCAATACAACGAAAAAATTACGATACCCTTTTCTGTTACAGTAAACGATAATAAAATTGTTGATGTGAAGGTAGGTGCATGTGCAAAATCACACGGAGACGCAAAAATACAATATAATTCCAGAATTAATTTTTATCAACAATATCATGGTAGGCTTTATACTACACCTAAAGTAATTACTTTTTGGAAATATCCGGAAAAATCAGATATGGTTATAATTATACGCATGATTGAAAATAAAATAAAGAAGAAAATATTTGGAAATAACTGGCGTTTAGAATTTTATAATTTTGATATCGAAAATGAAAATAATAGCACATTTGTTTCTATTGATGAATATCTTAAAAATGATATGAAATCTGAAGATGTTTCAGATAAAGAATATCAGGAACACTTAAAATCACCTTTATTAAAAAAACAAAAAACCGTGCCAATTGGTTTTGGCTCTAAACATCCCGAAGCTGAACAGAAATTTAAGGAAAAAATGAATGCTCCTTTTGAGTCATATTACCCACATTTAAACGAATCCCCAGATGAGATATCGGCTGGTAAATATAAAGGAATGGATTGGTATATGTCAGCCAATAACGCATTTGGCTATGTAAAAGGGAAATTTGTAATTACTCCAAATGAAGGAAAACACCTCGATATGGAACCGGGTTCTAGACGTTCAATTGGATATCCAGGAAGAATTTGGCCAGAACTAAAAATTATTTCATTTTGGACATACCCGCCAAACAAAAAGGAATTTAAAAAAGTTATAGATGATTTAATTGAGGCTACTAATATCAATATATGGAATGATCCTGCTTGGAAAGTTGAAATAATTAAAAATAAAAAAACTGGAAAAGAAATTGACGGATTAGAAAATTTTGAAGAAGGCTTAACTTATGGTGCCTGGGCTGAGTCTTGGAAAGCAAAGTCATCTATTGTGAATGTGAAGAATTACACTGGAAGCGAAGATCAATCTGAAGAAGCTCAGAATAAAGAACATGTCATTTCACCTTTATTAAAAAATCAAAAAGAAGTTCCGGCTGGTTTTGGTTCTAAACATCCTAAAGCAGAAGAACGTGCCAAACAAAAAAGAGACAACCCCTTTGAAAATAAAGAAGAAGATTTTTATCCTACTTTACATGAAAGTGATTTAAAAGATGCTTACCTTGAAAGAAAATTCGGAATTAAAAGAGAAGAACATGAAATTCCTGTCTTCAAAAAAGACATAGTCGCTATAGTTAAAGATGATATGCTAAAAGAAATTCCTATCTTCAAAAATCCAAAAAATCTAAATGACTATGACAAGGATGTCCGTGCTATAGCAGATGAAAATGGAAACTTATATGTTGCATTTCAAAATAGATTATTTAACCATGGCGCAATGGGCAATGCATTAATGGATGCTGAAGAAATTAAAACAAAGAAATATAATGAACTTGCAAGAACGTCGTCATCTGCAAGCGGTGTATATGACGATCAAAAGCATTTCTTGTTATTAGAACGAATGGGAAGTAGTAATACTTTTATAGGAAGTGATGTATTTGAATGGGTTGGAGGAGAAACTGAACGTATGATTAAAAAACTTAAGACTAAAAATCCTCAATTCAAATATAAGCTTCCAGAATTTGAAGAAGATTATGATGAAATTGATGAAAGTTTAACATTTTATCCTCGATTAAATGAGTCTCCTGATGAAGTATGGACACCAGCAGCTAAACTTGCAGGTGATAATTTATCATACAATAATTCAGATGCATATGCTTTTAAATATTCTTATGGTGAATTCTTCATAGGAAAGGCGAGGGGCACCCATAGCGACCTTCGTTGGAATCAACCTTCCGATGATGGGCATGGCATACACGATAATGAATATTATGAAGGTAGAATATGGACTAAACATAAAGTTATATCATTCTGGACATATCCTCCTATTGAAATTTTTAAGATTATTATTAAAAGTTTAGAAGATCGATTAAGTATAAAAATATTTGCTGATCCAAAATGGCTTGTTGAAGTTGTAAAACAGAATGGCGAAATATGTACAGATACATATGATAAGACTGGAAATGATATTTGGAATACAATCGATGACGACGGTTTTGGCGTAACGGAGTTAGAATATTACACTGTCGAATTTATCCATCCGAAAGATTATATTGGAAGCAAAGATCATTCAGAACGGGTTCAGCATGAATTATCTCCTTTGCTTAAAAAATCAAAAGAAGTTCCGGCTGGTTTTGGTTCTAAACATCCAGAAGCTGAACATCAATTTAAGAAAAAAATGGGGGCTCCATTTGAAAGTTCAGAAGAAGATGAATATCCTCGTTTATTCGAAGCTCGCTTAAAGAAAAATTATGATATTCAGAAAAGTGAACAACACTTAACACCTGATATTTTGACACAAGAGCTTCAAAATCTTCTTAACAATAAAGAATTTCTTCAGTGGGCAGGAGTTATTACGATGAATGATCCGAATTATACGCCATCAAAAGAAGAATTAATTGACGGATATTGTGAATTAATTGTTGGATATATTTTCTTAAAATATCCTGCAGCAAAAGAAGATGGCTTTAGTTATGAGCATATTTACTTTACTAAACCGCATAATTATTATCAAGAGAACCCGCACACATATATTACTTATAATAACATGTATTATGATGGGTATAATGTTAATGGAGTAGATAAAATATGGAAACTTAAATTCATGGAAAAATTCGTGACAGACGAAGCAAAAGCAGGAAAATATGATAATCAAAATGGCTTTATTTCAAGTGATATCTTTATTTTACCTGCACACTTTCAGCATATAGGTGGCAGATATGATAAGTATACTTTGCCGCCAGTTATAAAACGTTCTGTAAGAATGCATATTCCGAAAGTCTGTGGAATAGACATGTGGTAAAATTAATTTTTAATATACAATACAAGGAGGCAAATTTGCCTCCTTTTGTTTTTGGAAGATATATAAATAAAATCACTTTATATGATACGCGACATTTATACACGAAATCCCGAAGACCCTAATTATGTTTATGGTGTTTTAGAGCATTCAGACGTCGTTGAATCAATTATAACGAAAATAAAAATGATATTAGGCACCAGTGCCGGTCAAGTATTTGGTGATTTAGGATTCGGAATTGGCATAGAAGATTTGATATTTGAAACAAAAATCAATAAAAAAGATTTAGAAGAAAAGATACAAATACAATTTGACCGTTATATTTCAGAAACATCTGATTACAAAATAACTGCTTCAGTCTCATTTGGAAAAGCTGATGGATACGATTATGCTGTAATAGATATTTATATTTCAGGCGAAAAAATTATAGGAATGCTTATAAAATAATATAATAAAAAATGGAAATTTTTGATACCACGCGTGTTAGATTCTCAGAACTTTATCAAGATGCGTTAACGTTTATTAAAGAAAGTTATGGAGATCTCGGACAATATTTTTCATTGGCCTCACCAATGGGACAACTCTTACAGATTATTCTTGGATATGGACGTATGATATTGTTTTACAATGAAGATTCAATTACTGAATTAAACATTGGAACAGCTACTCGTCCTGCAAATATAAAAGGACTTATAACTCTTACAGGACATAATCCATCAAGAGCAATATCAGCCCGGGGCACTTTAATTTTTAACTATAATGGAACTAAATTGCCACAAGGAATGCAAACAATTGCAATTCCAAATTATACTCAGATAACAAATAATCAAAATGGCTTAACATACACTATAGTTTTACCAGGCGAAGAATTGCTTTTCAACTTAACGAATATAGTTAATCAAGTTGAAGCAAACATACTTCAAGGAAAATTAGAATATCAACAGGCAACTGGAACAGGAGACCCTCTTCAATCATTTAATTTTCAAAATAAAAAGGGCGCATTCATTGATAATTATTATGTTAATGTATTTGTTAATGGAGAGAAATGGAGCACTGTAGATTCTATTATAGATATGACATTTGACCAAAAGGCTGTCATGGTAAAAACTGGGCAAACTGGCGGAATAGATTTATTTTTTGGAAATGGTTACAATGGAGCAGTTGCGCCCATGGGCTCAACGATTTTGGTTGAATATCTTATAACGGATGGTGAGTCAGGAAATTTAAGCGCAATGGCAAATAACTTAAACAATAGTTGGAGTTTTGCTTCTACTGGTTATCTTCCCAATAATGAACAAATTGATTTAAACAAATATTTATCAGCCTCTATTAAACACGAAATCATGTTTGGAGCTCCTGAAGAACCTCTTTATTTGTCACGTTTATTAGGACCTAAAGTTTCAAGAAGTTTCGTTCTTGCTAATGAAAATAATTACATTTATTTTTTACGAAAATTAAATATTTTTACAATTATAGATGCTATTCCAGGGTTTGCTACATTTGAGGATAAATTTGTTCTTGATAAATACACTCAATTCAAAAATCAACAAGAACAACTAACATCCGAGTATCGTACACTATCAGCTACTTTTGGAGTTGATTCAACTCAAGCTGCTGCGAAAAAAGTTCAACTAGATAATGTAACTTCTCAAGTTAATTATTATCAAACTCGAGTAGAAGATCAGAAAAAAGATGATAACACAGTTTATTTATTTTTAGTACCGGATGTAACAAAAAGAATATCTGCAAATGATAATTATTTCACTTGCCCGCTATCTTCATTTATCTTAACGAATACAGAAAAACTTGCAATATTGGATTTAATCGAGCAAAGTGGCCAACGAATTTTAACCGTGGATAATGTAATTTTAGATTTAATGTTTCCTAAATTTACATTAAATATGTCACTTATATTGTGGGAGGGCACATCATATGATACAGTTAGACAATCAATAATTTCAATTACATCGGATTATTTCTTAAAAAATACAAGAAGAGACAGAATTCCAGTTTCAGATTTGATTAAAATTATCGAAGGTGTAGATGGGGTAGATTCTGTTAATGTTTGGTTTGATGCTGACAAAAATAATTTAAACATTTATAAAACATTTTATGGGATAGACGATTATGGTGATATCATTCTAGAAAGATATGTAAAAGATGCATTTGGTAATGATGTAGCTGTAAAAGATTTATACCCATTAATAAGAGGAAATTTTGAAAATGCCCAAGGAACTTTTTATGAAGATAGCTTAGTAAAAAATAAATTATCAAATTTAAATATACAAGTTAGAGGGTATACAAGAAAAAATCTTAACTCAGAACACAACGCAGCTATTTTAAATAATTTATAAAATGGACACTAGCACAAGAAGAAAACGATATACGATAAGGCCCTCATATTATTATGCTGCAAAGCATTTTAATGATGTATTTCTCAATATGGGATTTGATTACAAGGGTCAACTTATTAAAAAGGGAAGTTCACCAGAACTTCATGCAAATCCATTAAATGAATCTTTATTTAGCACTCTCGATTCAATGCTTTATTTTTTAATTGAGCACACTAAAACCGTTAAAAAATGGTTTTCAATTGCGCACTCAAAGGATAGCCTTAATATAAATTAAACTATGAATATTCAGAATTGGAAATTATTTGACGCAAAAGGCTCAAATATAAATTGGACTCCAAGCCCTATATTACCTCTCGTTATTACTTCTCCTACTGGAAAAGATGCCGCAGGTTATTTAATAACAAATTCAAGCACTTTAGTAGAAGGTGTTTGCATAACTAATGGTGGAGTCTTATATGATAATGACGATGTAACTCTTGCATATGATTATGCATATGAGGGAGTTGTTACGCCTTTTGATGCTTCAATTATCTATAAAGCTATTCCTATTTTTGGCTCGGCATATCCTTTAGTGAATTACGTCGATATTTCTACTAACATGGTTTACACAAACAGTATAAGCGAAATAGTTTTAGATATTTCTTCTTATGTAGAAACTAATAAATACGGAACTTTATATAATTTCTTTGCAGCAACAGACCCTAGTTTAATAGCAAATACTGGATGGCAAGTTCCTTTAGAAACAGATGTTCAAACGTTGAGTCTATATTTAGGAGGAGTGTCCACTTCAACAAATTACGGAGCAGTTGGTGGTAGATTAAAAGAAACAGGAAATACTTACTGGAATGCTAACATAGGAGCAATAAATGACACTAATTTTTCAATGCGTGGAGGCGGAACAAGAAGTCCTCTTGATGGTTCATTTTCCGAAAAAAATATCAATGGTTATTTCTGGACAACTACAATATCATCAAGCACAAATGCATTAGCAGCACACTGTAGTAATTCAGGAACTACACTTTATAAAGATAATGAATTAAAAACTAGAGCATACTCTATAAAATTACGAAAAACTACTCCAAGTGCTGCAGATTTATTAAAAGCTGATGGAGAAGAATGTGACCCATATATTGGTAATAATGGCAAGACATACAGGACTGTAAAAATAGGAACACAAGTATGGCTAGCTGATATGCTAAACGAAACCTTGTTTAGAGATGGCTCACAAATTAAAATAGTCACTGATGCTTCCGAGTGGACTCACATGGGAAATCATGCATATTGCTTTTATGACAATGATATTAACAATGCATTTGTAGATGTTTCAATATATAATGATTTTTCAAAAAGCTTTGTTTATCCTTCAGTTACTTTTGCTGCAGCTGTTTTTCTTAAACCAGTTTCACAGGGGCTTGTTGAAACTGAGCAAATATATATTTTTGAACAAGATCTTGAACAATATATAAGACCTTATGATGTAGATAACAATTTAATTTATTTTGAATTTATTGGGGATGATAATGAAATTCAATTCTTTGATGTAGATGAAGATAAAGTAGAAATCACATGGTCAAGTGTTGTAGGATTTGATCTATCAACTATAGTATTAGATACTCCTATTCAGCTTAACATTGGATTTAAATCTGATTATGAAGGAGTATTTGAGCGCACCATTAGAGTTTATCACTTAATAGACGGTGTACTTTATATACTTGGAGAAATCGTTGTTAATGCTGAAGCAATTGGTGAAGATGAACGATTCAGAACTCTTTTAACTAATTTTGGATTACCTGACCCAAAAGACATGAAAGATGTGTTTAAAGAAACTGACATCAATGAAGATTTGCCAGATTGGGAAATCTTGAATTACAAGTCAAAACAAATGATTCTTGAACATGATAAAATCATGCCATTTGTGGGCACATACAAAGGATTAATAAATGCTATTAAATGGTTAGGATATGATGATATTTTTATAAAGGAATGGTTTTTGAATGTAAAAGATCATACAAAATTAGCAATTTTAGTTTCTTATGATGCAAAAGATAGAACGCAAACAATGCTTCAATTTAATGCAGAACAAAGAAAAACTCTTAAAAAACTAAATCAGTTATCTCTTCATTATTGTATTACAAGAGAAACCGGAACCATCGATGAATGGGGAACTCCAGAAACAGAAAATTGTTATACATATAATTTAAAGGAAGTGTTTGTTAAACTCTTAGGGCTTAAAAAATGGCTTGAACTAAATATCATTGGAATCAATTGTCGCATAACTGATTTAACTGGAGAAGGAGTTTATTTTGAAAGAGTTCAAAATCTTATTTATGAAACTGATAATATTGGGTACAATTATAGTGTAGAACAAACTTTGACACCTTATAGTCCTGATGAAACATCAGAATTAATTACGGGAGATGCTAGCATAAGACTAACATTTTTAGAATTATCAAGAACTCGAGTAATGGATTTGCCATATAGGTTTAAAGATATGGCCGAGTTTGCATGGAATCCTAAAGATCCTTGTGTTAACAAATATTATGAATTAGATTCATCTTCTTATTTAGCAGACCCAAGTAGTTTTTTATTAGTTGGCGCGACATTCCAATATCCATTTGTAAATATTTCAGATATCGCTTGGAAACTTTCTCTTGAAAATAAAAACGCCGCAGTTGTAGGAAATACATTAGTAACAAATCCTTTATTCATTTTAGATAATGATATAAGATTTTATGACATTTTTGATTCATCATCTGTGTTTCATAATTCTTCCACTAATTTAACGGTGATGTTAGAAAAAGCTTATTTAAGAGACCCTTCTATAGATGAATGGACAAATTCAATTGCTTATTCAATTTATCCAATGACTGATACAAGCTCTGGAAATTATGCATTAGAATCTTCCACAGGCGTTATAAATTATTTTGATGATTATGTTACATTTACACCAGATGCTTCTGGAAGACTCCAGTATGCGATAGATTTGAATTATAGGGTACCTTTATTAAGCATGAAATATTTCAGCTCAACAACTGTGGATGGCTCTACGTACAATTTTAGTGATAAAGAGTATTATTTAGATATTCTAGATGGAAAAATTGCAATGAATGCAAAAAATGTGTTAGGTTCTCAGGATAATACAGTATCTTATATTAATTGGAATTATGACACAAGTTTAATTGAGCAAAAAATAACTTCAAATATAATAGTTACATCTCCAAGAATGGAACTTTGGAGAGTTGACCCAAGTATCTATTATTGGGCAGATCCATCAGGATTGACTGGTGGCAATGTAAATTCATTGGCAGTTGATAACAGTATTTATATTATGCACGTTAATCATATTGGAGATTATAACGTGGAACTATATGCATGGGATGGATATAACACATTATTTCATAATATTGCGAAAGAAACTTACCCAGTATTTATTAAAGCTCCTACTATTTACACTCTCATTGACCAATCTTGTAATACGACATGTGCAAGTACATTTATGACTGGCGGTAGGGATTCATTTCCTTCTAAAATTGTTAATTTAGTTGATTATTCTCTTTATTTATCTGATAAATTATTTGCTATCGATACTCCTATTGGCAGAATTGAAGTAGGTTTTCTATTAGATTCGTTTAGCACAAATTTATCCATATTCAATTCAATAAATCCTTTAGATATAAATCTTAATTATTTCGATATCAAATATCTGAACGGCTTAATTTATATTGTGATTATAGGCAATGAAGTTACTGTAAGTACAGCAGGGTTTGATTCTACCTCGATAGATATGATTGACGGCACATATTATGCGACTGGATTATATGAAGTTAATACACTTGTTTCACAACATCCTTATCCTATTTATGATAGACCAATACCTTTAGAGGGATTAACATTGAATATTGATAGTGATGGTAATCCTTTTATTAAAGTTCCATCAATTACATATTTTCAAGATGTTCCAAGGCCAAATTCGATTAATAAATTTTATAATTTAACAGAACGAATCAAAACTATAGGAGCTTCTCAAGTAATCGTAGATTGTGATTATCAATCATTTAATTCAGGGGACACTATTGCTTTAGTATCATTTGATAAAGGAAAATATTCACTTACTAGTGAAAACATTTATGAGGTTTCTACTGCTACAGGTTCACCTAATGATAGAACTCTTACATTAAGTACTCCTGTTTCTGAAGTTATTGATATTTCAACCGATGTATATGCTATAAATCAAACTTTAAGAGGTGTATTTAATTACGGAAATGTAAGTGATAATTTTGTAGCTGATATTTCAGGTTACATATTTTCAGTTGGTCAGAATGTAGCAATTATTGTTACTCATACAAATGGATATGATTGGGGCAGTACGTACACGGTCATTGATATTTCAGGAAACACCCATACTTTTGATAAATCTTTACCTGATTTTTTCTTAAATCCAACGTATTACACGTTAGAAGCAAAACACGCATTTACAACATATTCTGAAATGCAAATGACAACTATTTCAGCTACAGAAGTTGTGAATGAATTTAACATATACATGGGTGATTCTGCATGTCAAGAATACTATCTCGATAATACATTTACGATGGTGAACATTTTATTTGATCAAGATATTCCTAATCAACAATGGTATAGCGCTTCAGATAATTTAATACATTCAAATTTTTACTATTACACTGAACCTATTGTGGTAGACATAAGCACGCTAGTAATTCTTAGAGCAATCTACGACCCGTCAACTTATTTATTAAATCAAAAAAATATATGGGAAGTGATTAATCATGATTCAAGCACAATACTTTTTAAAGTATTTAATGAATCTGTTCCTTATATTTTTGATACGCCTGGGATATATGATATTGAATGTATGGCGTATGATAGTTTCGGAAATGCAATTACTAAAAAATATGAGGGGCTTCTTCAAGTAAATGATGTCGAAACAATTATTATTCCGCCTGTTCCAGTTCCAACTCCTATTAAATATGGAGCTTTATATAATTGGTATACAGGAACCGATATTAAAAATATTGCACCTTCTGGATGGAAAGTTCCTTCAAAATCTGATTTAGAAATATTAGTTGCATACTTAGGTGGGGATACTGTTGCTGGTGGCAAAATAAAAGAAACTGGCACAACTTGGTGGGATGCGCCAAATACTGGAGCAACTAACGAAGCTTTACTTAATGTAAAGGGTTCTGGCGGTAGGGCAGGATTAACTGGTGGATTTGGAGATGGCGATAGAGAAATGGGAATTTCGTCGGGATTTTGGAGTAGTGACTTATATCCAGGTTACGGTGAATTGAACGCTTGGTGCGTAGTTTGTGATGCATATTCTTCTGCACTTACACTTATAGTTAACTCAAAAAGAGATGGAATGCCTATTAGATTAATTAAAGAATCGACTAGTTTAATTAATGGCCAATCTGGCACAATGGTAAGTAATGATGGAAAAGTTATCAGAACGATATGTATAGGTACACAGGAATACACGGCGGATAATATTATTGATATTACATTTAAAACTGGAGACCCAGTTAAACTTGTAACGGATAATACTGAATGGAGTAATATGGGAGATCACGCATATTGTTTCTATGGAAATGACCCTACTAACGGATAACACAATAACACAATAACACAAAAGAACCCAAAATTTTGGGTCCTTTAAAATATATTTTCAATGGCTTATGGTTTATAAGGCACTGACCTTATAGTTATTAAAAGCTTTCTTTACAGTGTATTCATTTGGATTAGCAATTTTACTTCCATCTGGAAGAAATGCATTATGGAAAGTAGTAGGATATGTGTAGAAATATGTACCTAAGTTGCTGGTTTTGTCAACAATCTGATTTTGCAATTCAAACTGTGAACCATCATCAAATTTGAAACGTATTCTGTTGTAGCCTATAGAACCGCCTTCAACCGATGTAGTAAATTTCTTTCCAAGTTCAGTAATAAATCCACCAAGCTTGTTATACATTTTCATTTGCCAAGACTTAATAGTTTCTTCGCTTACGCGTTTTGCTCTTATCTTTGCTTTTGTATCATAATCCGGAATAAGTACGTATTTTATTACGTAATTAGTACTCATTTGTTGTTTAACGAAACCTGATAGTGAAGCAAAGAATTGACGATTTTTTCTTTCAAATTGATCTTTATCATTAGTTCCATCAGGGAAAAGTTCTTTAAATCTATCACAAAGCCTAATCATCCAGTTATATTCTTTTTCTTCAATAAATTTTCTGAAGTTTTCAGCAATTTCATCAATTGATTTTTTGATTTCTGGATTAACAGCTCCTTTAATTTTAAGTAATTCTCTGGCTTGTTTCTGTTCTTTGGTAGGATTTAAAATTTCTTTTATTTCCGCAGTTTTGCATGCCAATTCATACCAAGTCATTATGTTCGGGTAATATTTGTCAACAAAAGCTTGTTGGAATTTTTTTGGTGAGGATTTCTCAATCTCTTCAACTTTTCTCTTTACTTCATATAAGCCATATACGTGGAAGAAATGAACTGCTCTTAAGAAGGGGTCTGCATGATTTTTATCAGTAGCTTCGTAAACTGAATCGTAGCCCATTTTCTTGGCTATTTTTTCAAGATCATTTGAATAATCTCTTTCTACATCTCTGTTTCTGTAATCGTAATATTTCGTTACTGCTCCATCAAGATCATTAATTAACCGGGTGAATTCTTTACGATCCATATTAGGTTCATCTTCATCAAAACTTTCAATTTTACCAAGATGATCTAAAAGCTTTATTTTGCCGGCTTTCATTTTCGTTGTAGAAGCTACCAATTCTTCGATAGTTGGCGTGATTGAATCAGATACAGTTTTTGCGTTCATAAACTTTAGTTATTTTGATAGTGTAAAGGTAATATATTTATCTGATAATAAAAAATTTATTTTTAAGATATTTCAATTATGTATGCAATTGTGCATTTTTCTGATTTATAAAGTATAAATTCATCGTTTCTTAAATCAAATCCTCCATGAGCGTATACTGAATCATAACCATCTTTTTGCACTTTTGTGTGACTCAATGATTTACAATCTGAAGTATGATGATGAATATCTTTTTGTTTTCCGACGTTACACTTAAATAAAGCAATGAAACCTGTATCTTGACTTCCACTTGTCCAATAAGCTCCTTTTGTTGACGTATATCCTATTGCTTTTTGCATTTTATTTGCAAAATATAATCCATCTCCGAACATACTGCCTGTGTGTATTGCTCCTACTGGCCTGATCAATAAACTATTTTGAAGTATATGAAACCAATTCTGATTACGCGAACCATGAAAAAGCATTTGTTCCTTTGATGATCGAAGTTCTTTGAAGTGATTATCGTATTTATCTGCTGATGCTTTATGGATTACTTTGAAAATATTTTTTATACGTTTAGCATTTTCTCCAGCTAATGTTTTAACGAACTCAACTTCTTTTCCAGTTATGTGTTCAACAGTGAGACCCATTTGTTCAAGAAGTGATTTTTGTTCAGTAACAGTAACCATTGACGATTCACTTTGATTTTTTAATTTAACCTGTGAAGCCATTACGTCTAAAGTTGATTGTTCATTTCTGATCATCTTTTGAACGTATTCAATATTTTCTGTTGTAGATAACGAATCAACTAAATGATAAGATACCTTTTTCATTTTTCGTGGAATGATACGATAAAGTTCTAAAAGATCATTATTAACGTCTTTAACGTTTCCATCTTTGACAATTTTTAATGATACTCTTCCTAAAATTAATTGAGCTTCATCTACCATTCGTTGAGTTACATTCTCAACCGATACTGAGTAATTTTCTTTTACTGAAATACTTGCGAATCTTTGTAAGTCGATCATTAACTTACGAACCGCAGCGTTCAATATCATTGCTGTAGGGTCTTCACCTTTATTCCCGGCTGAAGGGTCTTTTAAAATTTCTTCATATAAATGAGTAACGTCCTTGTAACCTTTTTTATCACCCGTCTTATGCTCATAGAATTTTTCCCAATCTTTCATCGGGTAAATCTTTTTTTGCCCAGCAGAAACATCAATTGCAAGTTCTCCTTTTATCCTACCCCATTGAGCTTCCCATTCTGTTGAATTAAGTTTAGTCATGATGTAGAATTTGTTGTTGTTACCATCACTTGAAATACATACTAATTTTATAATATTTCTATTGTTGTTCATGTCTATTATTTTAGAATGCAAATATATAACTATTTTCTGAAATAAAAATATTTATTAATTTGTTATTATTTTTTACTGTTATATGGATATATAAATAAAAACGATGAAACAATTTTATACTTATGAACTAATTAATTCTATAACAAATGAGGTTATTTATGTAGGTAAATATCGTTCTCTGTGAGTTATACAAGCGAGCAGTTTTGCTCTAAGATTTTCATAAAGTATTTTCTTGTATTCATAGCCTGTAATTTTTGACAAGCGTTCTTCCATTGATATTGCTTTATCTTCCATTTAAAAATATTTTTATGATGATGAGTATTCCCAATTTCCGCATTTGAGGCATGTGTATGTAACTCCTCTTTCAACCATTCTTTTTCCACAACAGTAACTTCCTGAACCTTCATCTTCATCAAGCTCATCGAACTCAATTGTATCGGGTTCGTAATCGCCGGGAAGTGAAGGCATCCATTCGGAATCATTGATGAATTCAGAAGGTGGGGGTAACTCATCTTCAAGTTTCAGTCCAGCTTGAAATTTTATATTGATGGTTTCTTGTTTGTCGAGGAACTTTTGGAGTTCATCTTTGTTGACAGTTGAAGGTTTGTTTGAACGAGGGTTCTCAACGAGTTTGAACCACTCACTGTGTCCGACATTGTACCCCATTTTCAAACACAAAGGATAACTTCGGCCCGTGAGCTCGATAGGAATGTGAATCTCAGCGCCACTCATTCTGGCGTCAGGATCACCGGGGCGTCCGATGAGGTAAGGGTCTCTAACGACTTCATACACTCCGTTGTAAGCGAAGTAGCTTGAACCTCGTTTACAAATGAGTTGAATAATGTCACCCTTCTTTACGTCGGTCTTGTTCTTTGCTCGTTTGTAGAGCTTTCCGTTGTACTTTATGATTCCTTTCATGGTGTAAATATAAAACAAAAGCGTGATCAAAAAAAATTATTTCAATAAACTCAGGTGATCGATGATGATAACATCTGGACCCGGATTCTTACGGATTATTTTTCCTTGAGCATCTATTGTAAAGTTCTTCTCTACATAATCCTCTATTTCTTCAAGGCTATGCTCAAATGAGTGTTCAAAAAGTGTTTTGCTAAGTTCCATTTTGATTTACTTTATAGTTTTTCCTTTTCCTGTAAACTTACAGAAATCGATAGTATCGTTTATTTGAAACTTTCCAGTAGAGTCACGAAACTTGAAATTACTAGAAGATAGGAAGTCCATGCGTGTCATATTCCAGTTGCCACGGCCGTAATAATTAGAATATACCGGATCAGCAGAAACCTCTATCTCAGTTATAGTCATATATTTTGAGTTGTCTATGGGCGAGTAACTACATGCACTCAAGCCCACTATGATCATTAAGGTGATCAGCCATAGAGTTGTTTTCATAATGCAAATATAAAACAAATGCCCGACCGAAAAAAATTTATTTTCAGAAAGTTTGCTCGCATAAAACTTTAATAGCTTTTTATCAAAAAATTATATTGGAATTGGAGGCTGTAACGGAAATCCAAATGTTTTTGCTCCCGTAGGGACAAAATCTTTATATAAAAATAATAGCCACTGAACATTTGTAGGTTTAAGCATCTCATATTTGGGAAATGTATCTTTAGTAACCGTGAATAAACTTGATGCAGATAACACTTTTTTAAGAGATGAGTAATTAACTGTGGAAGTTTTGATACGTAAATCATGTGCAGACTTAGGAAGCATCATATCTTCACTTGTTAATGACGCTTTATCAATTAAATTATCAATTACTGCTGGGTTAACATTGTCTTCTAAGTTATCAGCAATTTTTATAATTGGCTTAGGATTTTTTGCAGTTATTCCAAAATTTGCAGTATAAGGTTTAATAGATATGGGTAATGTTAAAATAATTTTATCTAAATCATCTATCATTTCATTGATGGTAGCTATTTTTTTATCTATAAGTTTTTCTTCTAGATAAATTGATTCTAATCCAGATATTCCAGATACAGATTTATCCCCTCTTTCTACACTTCTAAGAGCTTGATATTTTTTAGTAAGAGCCCATATATCCAGTTTTGTAGTTAAAAGATTTTTTTCCTCAGTTACAATTGGAGAAATGATAGGAGTTGTGGCAACTTGTGAAGTTAATGGCTTTATAATTAAAGGATTAAGTTCAATCTTTTTTTCGGTGGGAATATTATTAAGATACTCCCATACTATTGTTACGCCAGGAATTGGTATGAAAGGAAGCACATCATATGTGTATATTCCCACATCTTCCCAATTCATATCAAGGTCTTCCCAGTTGATATTGATTTCGTCCCAATTATATTTAAAGCTCATAATCTTGTATTAAACTTTTAGTTATAATATATATAACATAAAACTAAGGCGAGATATGACGTATGATTTAACGGGGAATAAGGTATCACTTACATATAAAAATTTATTACAATATCGCGACGGAAGTTTTTATGATGGAGCTGGAAATGCTGTACCTATAGGCGATGTTTCAACTGCTCCAAGTGATGTTACAAAAGCATATGTGGATAGTTCATTTGCTCTTAGAGACATTTCAATTGCATATTTATCTGTAAAGTTGAATGCATCCATAAATAGTTTAAGAATTTATAATGATGGTTCAATAAGTGCCAGAGATATTTCTATTGCTTATATTTCAGGAAAACTAAACGCATCTATAAATAGTTTAAGAATTTATGTTGATGGCTCGCTTTCTTCTAGAGATAGTTCAATTTCATATCTTTTTAACAATTCTTTAACAAAATCATATGTTGACAGTTCAATAAATGCTAGAGATATATCTATTAATTATCTTTCTGGCAAATTAAATTCATCTATTAACGAATTAAAAATATATACTGACGGATCCTTATTAACGAGAGACGGGTCAATAACATATCTTTTTCATAACAAGTTAGATTCTTCAACTGCTGTTTCAAAAATATATGTAGATGGTTCTCTTTCTTCTAGAGATGCTTCAATTTCTTATCTTTTTGGAAAATTAGATTCGTCAGGCGCAAGTGCAGCTCTTGACCCATCTATTGATTATGAAACATACACCCCAAGAATTTCAGATGTATCTTTTTATTATGACATTAGTGGAAATGTATCAAGTATAATATCACTATCAGCTCTTGGGCAAAAAACTACAAATTTCATATATAACACAATAGGAGACGTTTCTTCAATTTCGATAAATAATTACGGATTTAATCAAAGAAATATAACATTCGATACAGATATCGATGGCAACATATTAAGTGTACACATAAAATAAAAATTAAATGAAATGGCAATACAAACAGTGCCTATAAGTGTAAATGCTGATAATATAATGACTCCACGGTTTATTGCTGTACCTAAACTTTCAACCGCCAGTACAGCGGGTTGTATAATTTCTATACCTACTATGCCATCTGCAACAACGGATATTGCGATGCCGACATATACAGCATGGACAGATGTTGCTTATGGAAATGAAATATTACTTGCAGTATCCAGTTCTACAGGAAATGGAACTAGTACTATAGCAGCATCTTCAGCAAATGGAGGTAATAATTGGGGTTTACGAACTTTACCCGTAGATGCAAGTTGGGGAGGTATAGCTTTTGGAAATGGACAATTCGTAGCTGTCATTGACGGAAGTACTACAGCTGCAAGAACATTAGATGGTATGAATTGGCAAGTTGTGAATCTTGAAAGAAGCGCAAAATATAATGCTATTGCTTATGGTAATGGTAATTTTATAACTTTGGGGTGGAATTCATCAACTGCCCAAATATCTACCGATGGCTCTAATTGGTCTTATCGAGCAATGCCTGCATCTAGAAATTGGGCAAGTTTAGCATATGATTCATGCCTTAATATTTGGGCGGCGGTAGCTTCAAATACAAATAAAGGTGCATATTCATATGATGGTTCTTTATGGATTGAAACGACCATGACAAAAGATACATCATGGAATTCAATTGCTAGTAATAATAGAGGAAAATTTGTAGCTGTAACGAATGCCCTCGATGCTTCAGCAGCATATTCATTAAATGGAATAGATTGGTTAAATACAAATACTTTACAATCAGCAGCAGGAAGATGGAAAACGGTAGCATATGGTGAAAATTATGATCCACTATTTGGTGGTAGATGGGTAGCTTTATCAACTAGCACAAAACCTTCATGGTCAGAAGATGGAATCACGTGGACCGCTTTTGGAGGGTTTAGTAGTGCAAAGGAATATTCAAAAATTATTCCGACATATATTCCTTGGAGATCGAATGATACGTTAGTTATAAATAATAACGCTACTGTTACAGTAAATACTGATCAAGATAAATTCTGGTCAGGTATCACCATAAATAGTGGAACATTAAATATTGTTAATACCTCTACAAATGTTATACGATTTACTACAGGCCGAACTTCTGCACAAGCTCGGCAAGAAATTAGACCAACAAGTGGTCAGGGAATTATCACAGTAAAAGGAGGATGGATTGATTTAAGTACAGGAACTGGATTTCCAAATCAGCAAATTACTACGCCATATACTGATTGGGTTCCGGCGATTTGGGTAGAAACTGGGCAAGATACATCTATATTCGAAATTTGGTTAAATGTTACTGGAGCTTATGGTGGAACTGTTCCAAAATTTGTTGAAGGATTGTCAGCCGTAAACAATGGAGTCCGAGGAAATTTCTTTGTACAACAACCTTCACCAGATCAAGATAATCTGCTTCTTATAAATAATGTGTCAACTAATATTCAGTCTCGTACAATTCTTTTAGATACATCAAAAATTTTTACAGGTGCACATATTACATCAAAATCTAATACTGCTATACCATCAAATACTGTAATTGAAAAAATTATTAATAGCTCTACTGCAACATTAAATACTCCATGCGTGGCGGGTATAGGACAGGTTGATGTTTCAATATATAATCCGTATAGCGCGCAACTAACTAATATTATACAGTTTGGTGATGGTGTATTTGGAAATGTTATTCCATTAGGTGCAAAAGTTAGAATACCGAATATCATGCTTACGTCAGATATACCAGTAGATTTAATGACAAATTCAGCCTCGTTATCAATGTATATTAATATGATTAATGGCGGTAGTATAAATTTAGATACATGTTTAATAGATGAAGCGTTATTAGATTATACACAATCTCAAACTATTAATATAAAAAATGTAGGAGTTTGGAATCTGCCAACATTAACTGAATGCTATAATGTCAATATAAAAAATTATGGAATGAGTTTAATGCCGGCTAGAAGAAATTATTCTCCTACTTTAGGTGGATATGATCGGGCTGGTCGCGATAATTTACGAAACATATTTACAACTGCTACATTTCTTCATAATATGAATATTGATAATTTAGTGGGAGTCGTGAATTCAATGGCGAGTGCCACAGGCACACTGACAGCGCCATATGGTTTGTTTGAAGTGGGATATTCAAATAATTTGAATATAAAAAATGTAAGACTTTATAAATTACAAAATTATATAGCAGGACAATGTGGAATTTTATTGAATCAATATGTAAACGATTCAGTATTTGAAAATATAGAAACTTATGGATTGATGCCATTAACAGCAATATTATCATCTAATAATACATTTAAAAATTTGACATACTCGCATGATATGCGTAATATGACAATGGGCTATTCTGCAGGACAACGTATAGGATATGACCCAATTACTGATAAAGAATTAGTAGATAATACGCCTTATTATTTTAAAGTTAGAAATTTTTTTACGAGAAGTAGAGATGCATATTGGGATAGTTCAGAATTTTCAGCCACACCATTTTTAGCTGACAGATTATTTCCAGAATGGTTTTCAGCATATTGTTCTGCATCAAAAAGTGTAGTATTTGGTTGGCCACAAAGAAATCCATCAGCTACTACTCCCGCATTTGAAATTTATAAAGGCGATGTTAGAGGTTTTACTAAAAATTCGTCTACAAAAGTATTTAGTAGTAATTCTCCATCAGTTGCCCAGTGGACATATACACTTGCTAAACCTACTATGACAGCAGCAGCAGGCAGAACTTTAGTGTTTGATGCATCACATGGAATAACTGCATCGACTGGATCCTTTATTACTGACGGCTATAAAATCAATGATAAACTTATAGTAACGGGAACTAATCTTAATAATAGAAATTACACATTATCTAATGTTTCGACATTAAAACTAACTGTTGTAGAGCCCACTTTACTAGAAACCGCATATTCTTCGCTCGCAACATTAACGGCAGTACACTCTCAAAATAAAATGCTAATAACTGCATCACCAAGCAGACCAATAACATTTCTAGCTACTCATCAAATAAATAGTTCTGTAGGAGATTTTTTAAATCAAGATGGATATCAAATAGGTGATGTAATAGAAATTACAGGTTGTACTAATCCTATAAATAATGGAACTAAAACTATTTCATCTATATCTGCACTTCAAATAGCAGTAACCGAACCTATAGTAACTGAAGCAACCTATACTTCATCTGCAACTATAACTGGAAAGCCAATAAATGACGGCTCAACTTATTATTTTGTACTTAGGAAATATGATTCTTCAATCAATGGAACGATGACGTATCATGATAGCACAGAACAAGAGGTATATGTACATGACCCGAATCAAATTTCAACAAATAGAATTTTACAAAATAATACATTTCAAACTACATGGACTGCATCAAATATTATAATTACTGCAGATCAAGCGCCATCGCCAGTACTTATAATGAATAATGTTACTTCAGACGCAGATCTTTTAGTTGCAAATGCTTCTATGGGAAATATTTCACAAAGATTTGGAACAGCAATAGATGCATCATATACATTTTCCTGTTATATTGCGGGCGAGCCTCTCAATGATGTGAGCATTACAAATGGAGTTATTATGTTAACTGGCGTCGGAAATTCTTCTACAAATTTCACTGTTAATTCATCGTTTGGAAGATTTAGCACTACATTTAGGGCGGATGCTTCATCACTTTTAGCGTCAATTTATATAAAAGAGAATAGAGGAAGACTTTTAGTTGCTGGATCTATGGCAAATTTAGGAGATATCGCTGATCCGCCAATTCCGACCGGTGTTTCTCCGGTAACAAACATTAATAGCACAAGATATCCTATTATAATGAAACCTTATTGCAGATCATATGGTGATGAAACATCTAATTCTGGAATCGAAGTTAGATATCATGCAACTGTTCCAACTGGTACTTTGTGGACTGAAGTATATTGTAGTTCAACAAAAGGATTTTCGCCATCGTTACTAAATAGAGTTGTTAATATAACTAATGCGGGATATCATCCTGGTATCATTAATTTATATAACAATAGTCAATATAATGTAATAAATGGAGTTGATCAACTTAATAAAGCCAATGCTGTAACTTACGGAATAATTTTTAATACTGGTGTAACAAATAATAGGATATTAAACGTTAACACATTTTTAAATTATTCTTTAATTTTAAATTATTTTTACTTAAATATTGGGTCAAATAATAATTTTGTTCATAATTTAAATATCGGTGGATATCCAAATTTTCTTGGGGTATCTCCAGTATATATGGCAGCAAATACATCTGATACCTTAACATTACAAAATATCCGAATCAATAACTCTGATAATCCAATTGCTAGTAATACATTAAATACAATTATAAAAGGAATGTCGGGTGGAAATGCAACGCCAATAGGAACATCAACAATACAATCTTATCAATTAGGGTCAGCTATAGATGGGATGGCCACTTCATATATAGCCGTATATGACTCTATTTTCAATGAGCTTTATTGGAACTCATCAACAGGAGCACTTCATATTAATTTTACTGCATCTATAAAAGATCCAGCTCCTTATAATCTTTTGAGTTCATCCTCACAATTTGCAAATGGAAGACTTTATTTACAGAACCCAAGTGATGGAATAATTTATACATGGCCACATAAAATATATGGAGTTTCTGGATTTAGGTGTGTTCCTAAAACATACTTACAAGATGGCTCAATTTCTACTGTAATGATGCCTTATAAATTAAATGGTTTAGATTTAGGAACTACTAATGATTTACTTGAAGGATTAAATTTAATGTATGATATTGATAAAGGCCCAGGATATACAGGATTCAGAACTTGTACTTCTTCTAATATGTTAGCTGAAACTCTATCAGCAAGCACCGGATTTAATTTGAAACTTAAAATAGAAGCTGTCAAGTTCATGGAATATGGAGCTAAAACTAATCCTTTTGTTATAGGTGAAACTATTAAAGGCGTAAATTCCTCAGCGACTGCCATAGTAAGTAATGTATTTGAGGTATCAGTGGGTTCATTAGTTGGAACAATATGGGTATCAGATGCATCGGGATCATTTCAAATGCTTGAGAATATAACAAGGCTGGATGGCAGTTTAAGAGCTACGAACGTATCAACAAATATATTTGCGTTAGGCCCTTCATTCACTTCATATATTGATGGTGCTCAATTTTATACTTATATCGATCCATCAATACTTTATTCATCTCAAACTATTAATCTTTCAATAATAGTAAAGGATGAAAATGATGTGCCAATTCCTGGTGCATATACATACATTGATGATGCATCATCTACAATTCCTTATATTTTAAACACTTCTACTAATGGTTTAGGTGTAGCAACTGTAGTTTATGATGGTGACCCCGTTACGAATTCAGTATGGCGCGTTAGAAAATATGGGTATAAACCATATAATCGATACATAAATATTGAAAGTATCGATATAGCTTTGCCAGTTACTCTTATAAGTGACCTTCAGACGAACTAAATATATAAAATAAATCATTATGATCAGAAGTGACATATCAATAAATTGGCTATCATCCCCAAGACTTATAACAATAGCATCACCATCAGTTTCTATTGTTATGCAGGATCTTTATGATACTTTAAGAAATGCTGAAACTACGAATATGGATAAACCTATTATTGTAAGTGGTTCAGGAAAAGAACCACTTGGGAACGGAGTTTATGTTGGATTAACTGTGTCACTTTTAAATGCTCAATTAGCTTTTGAAAATAGACCGGGTCCGAGTTTTATACAATGCACTGCAAATGGAGGTAATCTTGTAGCGTTTGATAGTAGTTCTAACTCAATGTCACCAATTTATACTACATCGTATACTCAAATTATTTTGGCAGCATCATCGTCTGCTACATTACAAGAATTAACCACAGTTCAATTTTCAGGTATTGCAAATGAAGTTCTTAAAAAATTAATACCTTTCTTGTTTGCTAAATAACGAATAAATAATAAAATAAAGATTTTTCATGCAATATGTTTTTCCAGATCGTCGTACATACATAACAGCCATTGAATTTAGAAATATGTCTCCAATTCAAAATGTGGAGCGTATGCGGTCATTTAGAGAAGAAGAATTAGTTGGAACTTTTATAAAAAAAGAATTTAAATGGTCCTTTGATAATCTTATCTGGAACAATTGGCAAACTTTTAATCAAGTAAATTTAGCAGCAATAAGTTTTCAAGATTATGAAAACTTTTACATTCATATAAAATATTCTCGTTCATCTGCAATCTCAGGTAATATTGGAAATATATTATTAACCTATGATTCAAATAAGGCCACTCCAAGCTCATCGATTATCGACGCAGACTTATTGCAAGGTGAAAATGGATTATATTATATCAATAATGCGAATCATTTTGGGCCTTCTCATTCCATTAAAATAGAGAATCTATTAGATTCGTCAGGAGCTATTTATGAAGGACGTTTAGATACTTCAGTAGATACTACATTTTATTTAAAAGAAATAAAGGGTTCCGGAAACGTTACTATTTCAAGTGATGCTAATAGTGTTATTCTTGGATTTAATGGTACTATAATTGATGCATCTATAGAGATTTTAGCTGAACAAATAAATGATTTATCTACTAATAAGCTTGACGCAGTTACAAGCACCTTAGCAGGAGAGCATTCAATATATTCTACAGAGGCAAATAATATTGCATATATTAAAGAATTGATAGCTGGTCTTGGAACTACAATAGATTCAGATGCTTCAACAATTACAATTTCAGTTACAGATGCTTCATATTATGCAAGTAAATATTCTGGAACATTTGATGGAACTATTCAATCTAATTATTCTATTCCTGCTACTAGACATTTACTTGGTACAGGCCCATTACAAATAGCAGTTTATGAATTTAACGAACAGATTTACACGGGCGTTTCAATATATGGGAATGGTGATGTATCATTATCATGGGGATTAAATACAATATTAGATACATCATGTAAATATGTAATCACAGGATAAAAAAGAAGTATTTTAACGAATCAGAAGCTGTTTGGATTATGCTAGACAGCTTCGAGGAGTTTCCAGCAGGTAGACAGCTTCGAGCAGTTCAGATCAGCTTTCAAACAGCGGTATCAGACTAGAGTAATAGATTTCCTGGAGAACTAGATATCTATTTTTATGGTACTCACATAAAAAGTTTCACATTTAAGTGTTAAAGTTGTGTTAAAGTTTAAAACTTCTATAATGAATCAACATCATATTAAAAAGAAGATAAATATATTACAGCAATAAACTTTTCTGGACAGTGAAAGAAAAATAATATATATCAATTAATGGCAAACGAATTTAAAATTAAAACCGGTCTAATTTTAGGCCCTCCTGCTACATCACAACCTGTAATTAGCATTCAAAATTCATCTACTTCAATAACTGCAAATGCATCAACTTTTTTAGTATCTGCAAATGCTATACATGAGTATGTCAGTCCTATTTTTGATAAAGATTTTTCTCAAGATTCTTCAATATTTTCTATAAATGCTTCAATATTTGCTATAGAATCATCCCTTGGTGATTATGTAAACAAATCAGGAGATATAATGTCAGGAAATCTTCAGATAAATGCAAGTTTATTTGCAAATGATATTCATACAGACATTTTACATTTAAATACATCTCCTACTGTAGGTTCTTTTGAACCTGGCAAAATCTTTTATGATGTGCCAAGCAAAACAATATCTGCAATGATTGATAATGATGTCACTATGCAGATTGGGCAGGAAGAACTTGTACTTGTTTATAACGGCACTGGTGTAGTGATTCCCAATGGAAAAATGGTTTACGCTAATGGAGCAAATGGCGATATGCCTACAATAGCTCTTGCAAAAGCAGATTCGTTATTAACGGCATTGCCAATTGGTATGACTACTCAATCCATTCCTAATGGACAAAGTGGTCTTGTTACTAATAGAGGTATCGTACATTTCGTAGACACAAGCTCATATACACCTGGGAATTATTTATATTTAAGCCCATATATCGCGGGCGCGGTTACTGAAATTGCTCCTACTGATACGGATCATTATTTAGTTATATGCGGAAGAACTCTTATTAATGCAAGCATAGGTAGTGTATATGTAAGACAAATCCTTAATAATCGTCTTACCGACCTTACAGATGTTGCAATTAATAGCCCAGTTACTGATCAAGTTCTTCGTTTCAATGGAACTGAATGGGTTAATGGAGCTCAATTGGCAGTAAGTGCAGGGAGTGGAGTAACATTTTTCTTGGATGAATCATATGTCCTTCCTCCAGGAACTGGCCCTCAAACACTTCCACTTCATGTATTATCAAAAACCCCTATAACGACTACAGAGATAATAGATAGTGTATCAGTCAATAATACAACTAAATTGATTGATATGTATATGTACAATACTTCTTTAGGAGGTACGCAAATAGATGCAGGTAAATGGGAATTTAATAATTATTGTTATGTTTCTTCAGATACAAGTATTTCTACAATTCCTGTTACTGTTCGTAATGTAGAAGCCGGGTCTGGAGCCGTTAGCATAATAGGTTCAGGAACTTCTAGAACTGCAATATCAACAGATGCTCCTTTTGCAATAGAAAAAATAACGAATATAGCAGATAGAGAGTTTACAAGTGATACAGGGTTTTGGCAATTGTCATTTAGTTCTATAAGTGATGGTAGTCTAAATATATCAGGTTTGGGAGATGTAAGTAAGAATAATTTATTAACAATAGGTAAAACTTATATTATAACATATACCATTTTAAAAATAGACGCCATCTTTCTTCAGTTTGCATGTTTAGTGGGTAATACCTTTGGAGAAATTGTAACTAGTGCGGGTACTTATACTGACACTATTGTCTGTAATGGTAACACAAATTTTTGGTTTAGAATTATCTTTGGTGTGCCGTCTAATAGCGTAATTATTGACAATGTTTCTATAAAGGAATTAAATACAGATTTTGGAAATGCCGATATGACACTAGCTGGCCTTTTGCAAACTCCAAAAGCTATATTTAAAATATCAAATGTAATCGATAGTTCTTCTGCAACAGTCGAAACTCTTTCAACATATACAAATGAATCTTCAGTAGGATACAATCTTCATAAATTTTTATTTAATGCGATACCTGCTCCGATTGTAAATACAACTGTGGGTTTAACTACAACACTTACAGTTCAACCTGCATTTCCAATTCAATCCCCTAATAAATTATCAGTAGGTTATTACGCTCGTAGCACTGGAGATGTGTCGATTTATCTTTATCATAATGGAACTGATCATTATACAAATTTTGTAACTCCATTAGCTATTAGGCATAATGATTTATCGGGTATTCAAGGTGGAAGTGGTTCTGGAATTTATCACTTAGATTTAATAAAATATAATATAGTACAAAATACATTAGGAGTAAACACAGGTGACCAAAATTTAAGTGGATTAGTGCCTTACACGGGTGCAACAACAGATGTTGATTTAGGAATTCGTAATTTAACTATAGATACAAGCACATTATTTGTAAACTCATCTACTCATCAAGTTGGGATAGGCACAACTACACCAATAACTAAATTAACTGTAAATGGAAGCATCGGTATTTTAGGAAACGGGGGCATTGATATGTATAATACTGCCGGCTCTCTTACGGGAAGACTAACTAATAATGCTGATAGATTTAATTTCTATGGATATTGGAGCACTGCATTTTCTGACTATTTAGGTGAAATCATGAGACTTCAGGCAGGCAAAGTCGGTATTGGAACAATATCTCCGTCTGAAGCTCTTCATGTTGTTGGCAACGGCCAATTTAATGAAACATATCCGTATATCAATTTAAAACCTACAGCATGGTCATTACCATTTTATTTTCAATCTGGCACATCAGAATTGGCTACTGCTTCAAGTAGTGACTATACTGTATTTTTAAATCCGGCCGGCAAAGGTTTCTCGTTTAATCAACAAGGTGCGCCTCGTATACTTATTTCTCCAAGTACAGGATATGTTGGAATCGGTACTTCATCACCTCAAGAAAAATTAGATGTAAGTGGAAATATTCAATCATCTCTTAAAATTAATGCAGGAAAATTCGGATTATATGCAGGCCTTGGTGTATATTCATCCGATGTAGACTTACCTATAATTGCTGGTAATAATGCAAGTTCAATATCAAATATAATATTTAAGACTAATAATGGCGGATCAGTTACTGAAAAGATGAGAATTGACTCGTCAGGAAATATTCTCATTTCTCCACTCTCATATTCATCTGAACTTGTAGTAGGACCTTCAATGCAATTTTCAGGAACTGGATTACGTATTGGAACTGCCAGAAGATTAAATTATATAGAACCTTTAATATCACTAAGATTATCAGGCGTTGATGGTGCAGATACATTTAAAACTCCTTATGCAATGACAGGAGGAGGAAGTGGATATTCTGGTCTTCATTTAAAATACAACGGTGATGTAGCATTTTACGCTGCAAAAGGTGATGTAAGTGTAAATCAGATTGTCACACCCCCCACGAGATTATTCATTGATGGTAGTTTCGGATATGTAGGGATCGGCACTGGCACTCCAACAGCTACATTACATATAGTAAGTGACACTGGTGGTGGCAATAGTGGCATTAAACTTACTATGAATGCACCATCCAATTACGGTTCAATAGATTTTCAAACTTCAAGTGGAGTAATAGGACAATTTGTAACAACTGGACATACTTTCACTAATCAAAGTTTTAAGCCCGATTCAGTATATTTAACTAATTCATATATTGATGGGCATATTGGTTTTGCTTCTTTCGGGGCAAACGGTTATATAAAGTTTCTTACAGGAGGTTTAGCAGATGCTAATGAAAGATTACGTATTACAAATACTGGCAACGTTGGTGTCGGAACATTAAATCCCTCTACTAAATTTCATGTCTTTGGAGTTATTTCTGCATCTGGTGGGGATTCCTCTATGTGGAATACTGCATATAATTTATCAATACTTAATCCAAGTGATAACATATTTCAATGGGATGTATCTAAAAGATTATATGCTCCTTATCCAGCTAAAAAAACAACTGATCCTGGAATTGCATATTTTTATTCTGCGGGTCTTGACCCATCTTTTCATGGTACACTTAAATTAGATGGTATTTTATCAGCAACACAATTTTCATCATATACTGAATCAACTAATGCATTTTATGGAAAAACTATCTCCGGTTTTGGACTTTATGGTGAAGCTACTGTTGCCGGAACTGGTGTTTATGGCAAAAGTATATCTGGGACAGGTGTAGAAGGATTTTCATCATCAAGTTTTGGAGTAAAAGGACAAAGCTCATCATATTATGGAATTTATGGAATATCTGGAACTGGAGTAGGTGTTTTAGCAACAAGTACATCTGCTGAAGGTTTATCAGTAGGAACAAACCCAGCAACTACTGATGTCGCACATAAAGCGGCAATATTTCAACGTGCTACCTCAAATCTTCCAGCAAATGGAATAGGCCAATATATTTCATTTGAATGTGAAGTATCTGCTAGTTATATACCCGAAGTTGCTAAATTTGGACAAGTGATGATTGATGTATCACGATTTGGATTTGTTTCAGGATTCGAATGGTCATTAGCAAATTCAGCAGTTATTACAAGAAAAATGGCGCTATCAGGTACTGGAAAATTAACTCTTGATGGATATGGGAGCGGCAATCAAACTGGTGTATCAACAAGATCATTAAATGTTGATGGAAGTGGAAATATTATTGAAGTTGGAGTACAAGTGGTTGGGCAAACATATAACATTAAGATTATTGATGATGTAACAGTTTTACAAATAGGAGATTCTCAATTAATATTTTGTATTCCTGATAATGTAAATAATTTTAAACTAACTACTTGCGCAGCATATGTAACAACATGTTCTTCAAGCGGACTTCCAACAATAAAATTTAGGAATATAACAAAGGCAACTTCATTTTTAACAACGCCTTTAACAATTGATGCTAGTGAATACACAAGTTTCACTGCAGCAACACCAGTAGTTATAAACGCTTCAACAAATACAATTAACACAGGCGATTTAATTGCAATAGACGTATCAACTGCAGGTTCTGGAGCTAAAGGATTGGGTGTAATTTTAACATTTAGTTAACATGCGAATAATTAAAAATATAACTCGAGGCTATTATAATTGGCTTAGATACATTTTCAATAAAAAATATAGAGTAAAAATAAAAGAACTGGCATCTAAACGCATAAAAATTTGTGAATCTTGTCAGTTCTTTTTTAAATACTCAAGAAATTGTATGTTGTGTGGATGCTTTTGTGACATAAAAGTTAAATCTGATTTTAAATTAGATCACAATGAGATAAGTATTGACGGTTGCCCAGAAAGAAAATGGTAAAGCGACCAATACATATGAATATATAAAATAAATTACATTAAATGGCAGACTGCCCTGTTAATAAAGATAATCTTTCTGCTGCTAATCCAGCTTTAAGCGCTCCCACATCATCCATAATAAATAATGATGCAAAGGGAATTGCTGGTGGTTTAGGAAGTGGAGCTTCGTCTTTTTTCGATATTAATAAAATTGTTACTGCTGCACAACAATACACGGCACTTAATGGTCTTGCGAATGAATTATTTGGCTATGGTGTTAAATGGTTCCGTGCAGTTCCTCAACAACGTTCAAAAGATGTCATATTTCAAGAGTATACATTATCTAATGTAGATGAATGCCCTATTGATATAAAAGTAATTATTGCTGCTGGCAATATGCCAGATAGTAAATACACATACGATTTAATGGGTCTGGAATATGAAGTCCCTCTAGAATTTCAAATTGACAAATTTTACTGGGAAAGTAAAGTTGGATTTGGAACAGCTCCTCAAAAACTTGATGTAGTTTATTTTCCAATTGAAAACAAATTATATGAAGTTGAATCTACTTATTTATTTAGAGGATTCATGGGTCAAGAAACTTCATGGAAAATTAACTTGAAAAAATACCAACCAAAATCTTCAAGAAGAGAAAGTGTTGCTTTGCAAGAAACTATTGACAATTATACTGTTAGTGTCGAAGAAATTTTTGGAACATCAATTAGCAATGATATAAAGAAACTTGTAGATGATACACAATTTAGTCAATTCAATGGAACATCAAAGGATAAATTTAAAAAGATAGATACTGAGTTGAAAACTATAACGCAGGAAATTAGCATCTATGGCACTGTTGTTGCTCAATCATTTTATGATATGGCATCTCCGGTTTGGTATGATGCTGTAACATATAATGAAAGTGATCTTATAAATACTACATCTGATAGAAGTTTAACTGCATGGATACAGCCAAGAACTCCTGTATCTGCTCCAAAAATATACAATGTTACTTCAATTACTCCTATTTTGTCAATTGACCCGCCTCACGGAAAATCTAATTACTCAATTGTAATTGATACTAATCAAGGCTATGATGCCATTGAATTGAATAGTGCAGTCATTATTTCACGTCCAGGTGCTCTTAATTTATACGCAAAAATTATAGAAATTGGAACAAACCCGCTAATTCTTTATTGCTTAATAAATCCGTTTGTAATTGAAGATTTAAATGCTATTAAAACTGATTGGACTACACAAATTGGCTATAAATTATATGTCAATGAGCCGATTTCTATTTTAGATGGTATTAATGACTTTGGCGATCACGTACTTTCAGTTAACATATATGCTAATCAATACATTGCCATAAATTACGGGCACGCTTATTCTAATGATGATGCTTATGTCATTAGAATGGACGATAAAATATTAGACAATGAATGGTATGCATTTGTAATAAATATTGGAAATAGTTGGAAACAATATAGTGTATATGTTTGGAAAAAACATGAGACTGATAAGAATGAAAAACTACAAAATGTTTATTATGAAACACTTAGAATGTATCCAGAAGATATAGCAATTGATAGTTATACGATTAATAAATCTAATGCATATTTAACTAATCTACGATTGTATAACACTACAATCGAAGAAGAAAAACAGGCAAAAGAACTTCTTTCATACTTTACAAAAGACTCTGATCAAATTATCATTAGTGATAACTGTGATCAAATAATGAAAATTCCGTACATAAACAAATCGAGATAACAAGCGAAAGCTTTTAAAATAACAAATTATGAGTATTAAAAAAGATAGAGATGATCTTGAGAAAATGCTAAAAAATTCTCCTCAAGATATCAATGAAAACGTTCCTTCTGAAGAACAAATACCCGGATTACAGGGTGAACCTCTTATCGGTGTAAATTTTATAGACCTAAGAGAAGAATGCCAGATAGAAGCGCATAAAATGATAACAAATGCTATTGCATTTATGATACCACCAGAAATGATGGAATCAAATGAATACATCAAAGATAAAATCAACATGGATGTCATGTCGTTATCAGGAATGGTGTATCAACTTCGAACTAACGAAGTAGTTCAAAGAACATTATTAGAGCAAATTAATAAAGGCATGGCTCAACCTCGTATGTTTGAGGTGTTTTCTGGTATGTCAAAAACTATAAGTGAACTAAATAAACAATTGATACAAACAATCGAGGCATTAAAAGAAACTTATAAAGGATTTAAAAATGATGTTAAAGAAAGACAAACAGAAGCATTAGGACCAGCTTCATCAGGACCCACTGGAATGCTCACAACTGGCGATGGAAGTGTTGTAACTCGAGGTACCAAGGAATTAATCAATAACATTAAAAAAATAAAAAAGGATCAAGCAATAGATGATGCAAATCTTGTGTCACCTCTTAATATTTAATCATGGAATCCCCTATAGTCTGGACTAGCATATTAGTTCAACAATCAATGGACAAGTTAAGAATGGGTATACCCACAAACTTGGCGTGTTTTTGGGGGTCAGATATTGAATTAAAAGCACCAGAGCTTTTAGTTAAATTAACACCAGAGGAAATTGATGAGTTTGATAAATGCTCAAATGACATAATATATTTTGTTGAAAAATATTGTCGTTTTCTTACAGATAAAGGAAGACGAACAGTTCCTTTGAGATCGTATCAAAAAAGAATTCTCAGAGCATTATCAAAAGAAGAATATAGCGAAACGTTTGAAGATTTAATTCCTTCTATTCGTAATATGATCATGATGCAGAGCAGACAAAGTGGAAAATGTTTTTTTGATGGTCTGGTTACATTGCAATGGCCTAATGGAAATATTTATAGAGTCCCAATTAATATATTTTATTATATGAAAAAAGGTAAATTGTCCGTAATTGAAAAAATAAAAGTAAAACTTTATATGTGGAAATATATAATTGAAAAAGAATAAAACTTCATAAGTGTGTATGTATATATACTAAAATACTATCATTATGAAATACACATGTTATACTGTCATAAACCAATCACTCAATGAATCTTATTTGACTGCTGGTCGCGGCATACTTAATTTAAAAAAGTTTCGCATTCAAAATAAATTACTACTTAATAGATTAAAAGAATGTGCTCATGAAGTGCGTATAATACATGTATGTGATTCGTTAGATGAAACATTACAGTTTCTTAAAGACAATGAACGAAACTATACCACAGTATTCAGAATTGAGAAAAAAATACCAGTAATTGATAAAAATGGAAATTCATTATCAGTATATGCTGATGATGAAAGATTTATTTCGGGTGAGTTTAAATCCATTCATAAAGATTATATCATAGTAAAAGATGCATCAAACAATAAATCATGTATATCGAGATATTCCGTTGAATATCTCAGCGGTAAATATGTGGGCATAATGAAAAATACTGTATGTGTAAAAAATTTAGATGGTACTCATAATAAAATATCAACAAATGACCCTGATTATTTATCGGGGAAATTAAAACACATATCATCTGGAACTGTAGTTGTAAAAGATTCTAATGATGTGAAATTTAGAGTTGCTAGTACAGATAAACGAATAGGATCCGAATTATTTTATATCAATTCCGGAAAAACATTTTTGCAATCAATAGATTGCAAACGACAACTAAATTTAAATGAAAAATATCAAAAAACTTATTCAGATTTTCCTTTTGTTTTTAGATCGCTTAAAAACGATTTTCTTATTAAAGACTATTGTAAGCATGGTGATTTAAAAATACAGAAACGTGAATTTAATTTCATATATAAAAACAGTAATATAAAAATATATTGTCCGAATTGCCGTGAAGAATATTTAAATAATTTAGTACAATCTGAAAATCAACATATAGATAATCGTAAAACATTAGAAACTTTATCCCAAAACGGAACCATAACATCTTATTTTAAAGAACAATTTTTAAAAACATATTATCTACAAATTTATTCGTCTATTTTACAATATTCTGCAGATACATTTATCGAGAAATTATTTCAATTTAGAAATAACATAAAAACTTCACCATACTGTCAATTTAAAGACTGTAAGTGCAAAACTACATTTTCAAAAAGCGCAAAACATTATAATCTTTATTGTGACAAGCATAAATTTACATTTAATACATCTATTAGTGAAAATGAATTATTTGATTATATCACATCATTATATAAGGGTACTATTATTCGCAATGATAGAAGTATATTAAGTAGGCGAGAACTAGATATTTTTATACCCGAATTGAATATAGCTTTCGAATATAATGGTTTATATAATCACTCTGATATATTTAAAGAAAAAAAATATCATTATAATAAATTTAAAGATTGTAAGAATAAACACATCGATCTCATAACTGTATGGGAGGATGACTGGCATAATAAACGAGATATTGTAAATTCAATTATAAAAAATCGTCTTGGAATAAATAATTTTCGAATTGGAGCGCGTAAAACTGAATTACGTGAAGTTGCATTTAATGACGCAAAAGAATTTTTAAACATTAATCATATTCAAGGTAGTTGCGCAGCATCTGTTAGATTAGGATTGTATTATGATAACAATCTAATATCATTAATGACATTCGGAAAAAAGAGAATGATAATGAAATATAAATCGTCAAAAGACACATATGAAATGATAAGATTTTGTAATAAATTAGGATTTTCTATAAGTGGAGGAGCATCAAAACTTTTTCATTATTTTTTAGCCAATCATAATGTAAAAGAAATAATTTCATATTCTGCTTCAGATTATTTCGATGGCAACTTATATTTAAAACTTGGCTTTATACAAAGTAATGATAGCATAGGATACTGGTGGGCAAAGGATGGAATTAAATATCATAGAAGTAATTTTATGAAACATTTATTAATAGATAAATCAAAACCTGTTGATAATATAATGAAAGACAATAAATATATGAAGATATATAACTCAGGTAATATAAAATGGATATATGAAGCAAGGGCTTAAATATGTTTTACTTTTTTTGATTCAACTTATTGAAAAATGGGAATATAGACATATGTCTCTTGATGAAAATAACATCCAGAAAAAGATACTTGATACAATTATTTTATCAAATTTTAAAATTGAAACTCCTCAAGGATTTAAGCCTGTTAAAGAAATACACAAAACTCAACCATATCATTTATGGAAAATTGTAACACAGAATGGACTTTCATTAGAATGTGCAGACACACATATCTTATTTGATAACATAAATCAACAAATATTTGTAAAGGATTTAAGAATAGGGCATTACATTCAAACAAAAAGTGGTTTAGATAAAGTATTAAGTATTAAACAGTTACCCTTTAAAGTGTCAATGTTTGATGTCACAGTTGATAGTCCTGAGCATGAATTTTATAGCAATGATATAGTTTCTCATAATACAACTACCATTGCTGCCTACTTTGCATGGTATTTATGTTTTCATAATGATAGAAACTTAGCTATATTGGCTAATAAACAAGCGACTGCTTTTGAAATCGTAAATAAAGTTACAGACGTATTTAAAGGACTACCATTCTTTTTAAAACCAGGCATTGTAAACATAGGATCAGGAGGAATGCGTCTTGATAATGGGTGTTTCTTGACATCTCAAGCTACTACAAAAACTGCTCAAATCGGTTTTACTATTCACGTACTTTATGCTGATGAATTTGCTCATATTCAAAAGGGCATTGCAGAAAGTTTCTGGAGATCAGTTTATCCTACACTTGCTTCATCTGAAATTTCACAATGTATAATATCTTCAACTCCTAACGGAACAGAAAATGTATTTTTTGATATTTGGGATAAAGCTCAAAGACTTGAAAACTCATTCATGTCAATAAGAGTTGACTGGTGGGAAGTTCCAGGGCATGATGAAGAGTGGGCAAGGAAAATGAAACGAGATTTCGGCGAAAATAATTTTGCACAGGAATTCGGTCTTGATTTTGATAAAACAGGCTCAAATCTTTTACTTGCTGCAAGTGATCTTGCATTTATGAAACGTATTGAAAGAGAATATGAATTTCATGAATTGGGAAATATAAAAATTGATGAATTGCTTTACAGAAATTTAAAATGGCATCCAGATTTTGACCCAAATCAAGAATTTTCAAATAAATTACATCGTTTTGTATTCAGCATTGACACAGGAGAAGGCAAGGATATTGACGAAACAAAAGACAATGATTATAATATTTGTGATATATTTCAGATTGCTCCAAAGAGTATTGCTCAATTAAAAAAGCTCAGAATGGACGAGTTAACCATCAAGAATATGTTCAAGATAATCCAAATAGGGTTATATAGGGATAATATTAAAGATGAAGAGAATTGTGCTCAGGTCACACGAGGGCTTGTGTTCGATCAAATAGGAGATGCGCTTTCAAAGGTTCTTATTGAAATGAATTTTAATGGAAAATACTTTTTAGATAAGTTTGCAACTCATGATAAATTTGAAGAATCTTGTGTATTACACACATATCATACGAAGCCTATCACCGGAGAAAAAGCTCCAAGGAAAAAAGCAGGTTTTAAAGTAGGCTCTGATAAAGATTTTTTCTGTAAACTTGGAAAACGATTAGTCAATCAGAAAACAATGTTTTTAAATGAAATTGAAACTACCAAAGAATTTAAAGCATTTGGCAAAGCAAAAAATGGAAAATGGAAAGGGTTGGGAGTTCATGATGATATTGCAATGAGTGCTATTAATGTAAGTAGATTAGTTGAAGAAACTGAATATGAAGAATGGCTATTTGACTTTTTAGAAGAAATGGAAGATACTCCAGTTAAAAGACTTATTAATCAGCTTCTTGAAAAATTCGAAGAAAATAGCGATTTAGACGATGGAGAATTTAATACTATGTATGAAGATGATGTGCCATTTAATTTACAAAATGTGACGCCACTCAATGAACCTCGATATTCACCAAGTTCTACATTTGGCAAAGGACAAACAAATTACGCAACACCATGGAATAATAGTTAATTTGTTAGAATTCTTACTGAATATATAAATAAAGAATCAAATTTCTCAATGAATTTT
>Ga0302284_1000056_pt1 | contig 65624 bp, 52 predicted proteins | sample III_Fen_E2_1_FD_198760 | JGI IMG/M metagenome (GOLD analysis project Ga0302284, IMG submission 198760) | Peat permafrost microbial communities from Stordalen Mire near Abisko, Sweden - III_Fen_E2_1 | ecosystem: Environmental > Terrestrial > Soil > Wetlands > Permafrost | place: Sweden: Abisko...
AGAGCTGGCCGAAGTACTTCCATACGTGGCTTCTGTCGATGGTGAGCCAGTGGATGGGCCAGAACAAAATCCACGGTAACGCCCTCGTGCCCTTGTTGATCGGTGCACAAGGCGACGGCAAATCCACGTTCTGCAAACTGTTGCTCCCCGAAAGCCTGAGGATGTACTATACCGACAGGATCGACTTTGCCAACAAGAACGATGCCGAACGCTCCCTTTCCCGCTTCGCCCTGATCAATATCGACGAGTTCGATTCGATCACCAAACGGCAGCAGGCCTTCTTAAAGCTGATCTTGCAAAAGACCTCCTCAATGCTCCGCCAGCTCTACTCGCAGAATATCCGTGAGACCCCGAGACTCTCCGCCTTTATCGCCACGACGAACGAGCCAACACCGCTGACCGACCCGTCGGGTTCCCGTCGTTATCTCTGCATCCGTACTGAAGGTATCATCGATACCCGCAGCCCGATTGACTACGCGCAACTCTTTGCCCAGCTCAAGGCCGAGGTGAACCGTGGCGACCGCATCTGGTTCACGGGTGATGACGAAGCAGATATCCAGAAGAGCAACCGTGAGTTTGAACAGTTTGACAGCAACAAGGAGATCTTTCTGGAGCTTTTCCACAAACCGAAAGGTTCAGAAAACGGCGAGAACATGCCTCTCTCAAGGATAATCCACGAGATGCACCAGCGCAACCGCAGCATCAGAGAAGACGATGCCACGTTCAAGAAGGTGGGCAAGATGCTCAAAAGGTTGAGATTCAAGCACCATCACAGCCGCACCGGCTCAGAATACTACGTCATCAGAAACTCCGCTGTGACGACACCATGATAAAAAGTGACGGTACGACCCAAAGGAAACAATCAGTAAGCTGTTCATCATAAACAACTTATCACCTCAGCGGTGACGACAACGACAAAAAATCAAAAAGCTATGTTCAGATTCAAAATGACAAGATTAAAGAATGCCTCCCGGGACTATGACGGTCTCTATTTCCCGAAGGCCGTACACCCGATAACGGTAACCACGAAAGACCTCCTGAAAGAGATCCCCAAGAACTGCTCGCTGAAGAGGAGCGACCTGCTCGCCGCCCTCACCGAGCTTTCCGAGTTCCTGCTCCGCCATCTCCGTCAGGGTGAGATTGTGGATATCGACGGCATCGGCCGTTTCAAGCTAGAAGTGAAAGGGCAGGGCGTCCTCTCTCCCGACGACTTTGACGAATGTACAGACATCTCCGGCTATGTCTGCCACTTCACGCCCTATTCCCGTAAAGGCAGGAAACTGATGTTTGAGGATATCGAGCTGGTGAGGGAGAGATAGAAAATAAAAAATAGAATGGAGAAATAGGGGAGAAGAAACAATAAATCCCTCAAGACAAGCAATATTCCCCCAGAACAAGTAACAAGAAATATAACTACCAGATGATAGAATACGAAATAAAACCCTACGCAGGCCCCTGCCCGTTATATAGCGGGATGTGGGTGGCCTCGGTGAAACTGAAAGGCTTCCTGAGTGAGGAGGCCTTTGAGGCAGCCCTGAACAAGGCAGGCTATCACTCCAACTCCGTGTATGTCAACGTCTACGAGCGTCAGGCGATCTACGATAAGGTGTTCATGTCGTACATCATGCGTGGCTATAAAGTCTGTGTGCGTGGTGCCGGCTGCTTCTATCCCTATCTCTGTGATACTCCCTTCAAACGTGATCCGTCCAATGCTGCTCCCAACATCCCCAAGGTCTATATTTGCAGAGAACCTGAGAAGATACTATGTAAAGAGATCCCTGTCACGCAGAAGGATCTCAAACGGTATGAAGAGGTGAGGGTGGAGGAGGGGGCGCTGTTTGGGTAGACATTATGATATTTAAAGGATATTCTAATAAAAATGTAAGTTGTTGATATCTTTTATTTTACAAGAGGTCTATTCTTTTATAAAAATTCTGTATATATGGTACAATATCCATATATAGTTTCTATAGTATATACCTGTTGAAGAAATTGTTTTTATTAAAATTGTGGATTTCCTTCCATGGTATAAAATAAATATATACTCGTTTTATTGGCTGAGTAGTTACAATATGTTGAGGAAATATTGTAAAATGTTAAATATTTTATAATAAATTGTTTGTTTTATATTAAAAATGTACTTTTGTACTTATTTTTTCAATTAATATTTAATAAAACTTATGGATTTAAAATTTGAAGATTATTTGTCCAAAGGAATTTTCCCGATGACCAAATCTGATCAAGATGTAATTGATAATCGATTGGCAAAGGATTTGACTGAAAAGATACAGAACAAGGCTATCCCTCGGTATATATATAAGTATAGGTCAGTAGATGAATGTCTAAAAATCTTAAAAGAGCAAGCACTTTACTTTGCAAAACCAGATGAACTGAGGGATCCTTTTGAATTACGACCACTGTTGAAAAGCAAAAATCCACAAGGGTTGATGCTGGAAGGAGTTAAAGGTATTAAGGATATGTTGACGAGAATGGGATTCTCTATTGAGGGTATATTTGATGATCAACCAATACCTTCACCTAAAGAGTGTATGAGAATATTGGGCAATTATCAATATGAAATTCTACAGAATATGGGTATATTCTGTGCTACTATTGATCCGACTAACATACTTATGTGGTCTTATTATGCGAATGACCATAAAGGCGTGTGCATTAAATTGGACATGTTTGTTCAACCAGATGTATTCTGTCCATTTAATCCCTGTATATATTCAGATTTATATCCGGTTCTTGACCTTAATTCTAGCACGGAAGAGTATGGAGAGGCATCGTACAAAATGCACAATTACAAAGCAAAGGATTGGTTTTACGAGCGCGAGGTAAGGGTAGTTAAGAGTCATGTGCATGGCTTGTTCCCAATAAATAAAACTGTGGTCGTTGAAATAATTTTCGGAATGAGGATTGACCCTCAGGATGAGAAAAAATTTAAGACGGCTGCATATAAGTTGGGATATAAAATAAAGTTCAAGAAGGCTGTTGCTTCTGATAATCAATATAAAATTAATATAGTGTGATGAATTCGACTGAAATTGAACAAGAGGGAGCGAAAAGGCTTCTAGATGATATTAAAAATGGCGTTATACCCCAGATGTTATATAAATACCGCACGTTAAAATCTGCGAAAAAGTTTCTGGAGAATGGTAAAATGTTTTTCTCTCGTTCTTCCGAATTTAATGATCCTTTCGAAGGTAAGTTTATTATAAACATTCCACCAATAAATGAAAAAGGTAAGCAGAAAATTAAACAACAATATGATAATGCACTAGCAGAAATTGGAATCCTTTGTCTTGGTGAAATTCCGGATAATATTTTGATGTGGTCGCATTATACAGACAAGCATAAGGGTGTATGTTTAGGTTTTGATATTACAAAGGATCGTGATTTTTTTGCTTGTGCCATTCCTGTTGATTATAGTGAAGAATATCCGAGATATTCTTTTCCACCAGACCGTTTCTTTAGTTGCTTATCGCGTAAACTTATCACTTGGAGACATGAGAAGGAGGTAAGGATACTGAAGCCTGGATTTTATGGTTTGAGAGAAGTCAAAAAAGAAGCTTTGACTCATGTATATTTTGGTGTCAATACTTCAAAAGAGGAGGTAGAAAGAATAAAGAAGATGGCAGTAAATAAAGGTTGGAATCCAAAATTTGTAAAATGTTTCCTTTCTGCAGGTGAATTTAAACTTGGGTTGAAGGAATTATAATAGAATAAATTGAATGTGCCTCATATATCGATTAGTCTTTAGTGGCTTTATTCCATTAATTCACTAATAATTGTTGCCATCTCTTTATTATTGATCTGTGTCTTGAAGTGAACATCATAACCATCAATTTTCAATTGATTGAAGAAAACTTCAGCACAACTGATTTTGACTTGTTCCTCTCCACGTAGATGGACTTTTCCCTCCACGTCTTTGGTCTCAACAACAATATTGAGCTCTTTCTGACCGTTAGGTTTTTTGACAACATACATAAAATCGGGACTGTAAGAACTACCTGCAATGGTAGGAATGGAAATACTCCTGCGAGGAATCTTTCCATAAACTGTTACTTCGGGAACATCCGTTCTTATATTTGTCAGTTCTAATGGCGAATCGTATGCTTTCGTATCGTAGAGATATTTTTCTGACACCTTTCCCGACTCAATATGAACTCCAATAAGACCCTGAACGATATCTTCCTTTAGTGTACCGTCACTATTTGTCAGAGCAGTGGAAGTGGAATCATATCTTGTCTGCTTGTATTTGAACAGGCCTTGTAGTTTTTCTACCTTCCAATCATTGAATTTGCTGATAATGCGAGATAAAGATGCTTCATTAATATAAGAGTCATCAAAATCCTTATGTGAATGAATAACACTGCTCATCGCCTTGTGGATGGAGCTGACAGGTATTGACGTAGCTTTATTCAACTGTCTCAAAAACTCGTTATAAGGTAATTTTCTACTCTTGACTGTATAGGTGACACCAGTATCACTGACTACAGATAATCTGTTGTCATCGGCTTTGACTTCTGATCTATTGCTTGTAATAGTCTGATATGAGAAAACACCATCTGCAAGTAAAGTTGGAAGCTCCTTATCAATCAAACGGTCTATCTCTTTATCGAAGAATATGACGTATTTTTTATTAATAGCGGACCACAATTCTTTTAATTCGTTAAACTGTGGTTTACGAACTTTGATAGTATTTTTGGCCTTTTTGTTTCTATCAATGACTTTTGCATGGCTTACGCCCGTGGTGTTGAATTCCGGATATTCGTTGAAGAAATCATCCATCCGTTCCTGATTAATCGTTCTGTTCACATCTATGATATAATGCTTGCCGTATAACTCCATCATCAGTTCCATCTGGTTGATGCCTTTCAGTTCAGCCACATATTCCAGTTCTTCTATTGGTATGATAATCTTAGTGATTGCAGGTAAGTCACCATTAATCTGAGCCACAAGCTGATTGGCAAAATTTGCCTCGGTAAAATCGACAATATAATTAAGTAGAAATTCCTCATTTGATATGCGGTTTCCGTATTCATCTACAGGCAATCGAAGACCTCTTCCTACCTCCTGCAACTTACTGTTTTCACCTCCACTGGAACGAAGTTTTGCTATGGTAAAGACATTTGGGTTGTCCCAGCCCTCTTTTAACGTCCATTTTGAGAACAGAAATCTGCGTGTATTAGGTTTGTCGTTATCCTTTGTGAATGATAACAATTGTTTTTTGTTGTGGAGAATTTCATCCACCTCTGCTGCTACAGCATCATCGCTGTCACTGTTGTCTTGAGCAAAATAACCAGCCCGACATGCGGCAATGTCGGCAAGACTAGCTTTCAAGTACGTTTCATACTGTTCACTGTTATCCTTTGTCAGTTCCTCTTCAATACGTTCTTTGAGAAGCCTATCGAAAGTATCTCTCAGCCATGCGCCGTTACTATCTTTGTTTCCACGGAAGGACTCGATGTTATCAATAAAGAACAGTGCCAAAGTTTTTATTTTGATTTCCCGTTTGAAGTTTTTTCGTTCCGTTTCAAAATGCCGCTGTATGGCTAGCTTTAGCATCTGTTCCTGATAAGAAGAAGAATAAATATCGACAGAAAACTCCTCACCTGACTTTTTCTGTTGACCGTTCGATAATTCGATAAATCCGTTACCGATCGCTGAAACGGATAAGCCGGACAGTTCATTACTCATGATGGACAACGAATCATCTTTCTGCAAGGTATATAGTTTATTCCCGGCAGAAGTGATATGATTAAATGTCACCGAGTCCTTATTGACAATTGAAGTAATTTTGATCTTCTCATTTTTAGAAGAATCGGGATCGAAATGTTCCTTAGCAACGCCCTTTATCAAATTATGGTTGAAGGCCTCACAAGCATTAAGGTCATAGAGCAGATTCATATAATCATGCTTTGTCACCCGCTTCTTTCCTCTGCCCACGGTGACCACAGGGAAGGTGGCTCCATATCGGATGATACATTGCGGATGAAGCTCATTCATAATTGTCTGATAAGCTGCTTGTCCTTGCGAAAAACGGTGCGGTTCGTCAATGATAACAAAAGGTCTGGTAGCCTGCAGAGCATCAAAGGGACGATAGAATCCCTGTATGCCGAAATCATAATCATTTCGGCTGAGTATCTTTGCAGAGGTCAGAAGCTGAATGTTTGTCAGTATCACATGAATTCTGTTTCTGTTCTGACAAGAGCCTTCGACGAAAGCTCGTACGACGGACGGAAAATATCGCTTGCCCTTTTTCACTTTCATCGCGTTGAGCACATACAATTCTATTTTAGCATCGTAACCGCAGGTGTTCTGGAAAAAATTCTGCACATAAGAATCGGCAAGAAACTGCTGTGAGCCGGCTTTGATGGCCAGCGAAGGTACCGCAATGATAAATTTATTGACACCATAACGTTTATGTAGTTCGTATATTGTTTTGGTATAGACAAAAGTCTTACCCGTTCCTGTCTCCATCTTGATATCAAGGTTCAGGCATGACTCAGGTTCTGCCACATTTCTGATGGACTTGTTGATATTTTCCCACTGTATTGCCTTGATGTTATTAATAATTCTGTAATCGTTAAGATTTATTCGTGGGTTCTCATAAAACTGAGAGGGTACTTTCATTTCGACACCTTTAAAAACATCACTAATGGCATCTACGGGTTTTTGCTGATGTTCCAGTCCGTCCTGTAATATTAGTTCCATATCAGTATCTAATGTCGAGGTTTATTTTAAGATTTTTTATCCCGTTAGTGAGTACGGAGATATTCTTTCTGATCATCTCCATCTCTGAGAAATTAAAACTGTATCCGAATAGTACGATATTTTCGGGATTAAACTCCGGCTCATGATTGTACAGATCCACAAGAGCTACCATGTCGTCTACCTGGAAGCTCGAATCAATCAGGTATAAATGTTTGCGTATGCGATAGGCCGTGTATTTGTCTAGTAATATATTTTCGGTCTTGGCACCAAATCCGTACCCATCTTTTACCAACCATGTCTCTAGCACTGAATCTTTACCAAAGTCGTTCAATATATTATCCTCAGTGATGAGGAAGTTAGGATCAAAGGTTTCCAGTTTATCGATTGTCGTATTCGTGGGCTCTACAAGTGTATAATGTTTGAAACCGTAATCTATGTCTGCTCCTGTTTCTTGCTTAATCATTGAAACAGATTTTTTTATTCTATCTATTCCTATATCATCAATCGTTCTATAACCTAATTTATAAGCATTATTGTTTTTTTCAATGGATTCAGGAAGTTGAATCATTATATATCTTATGTTTGTTTTATTATAGGCATTATTCCATAAAACGCTTTCTGCTGTTGTTGCAGAGCCAGAGAAGAAGTCAAGAATAATATCTTTATCTTTTAAACTTAAATCAATAATAGTAGAAATTAATGATATTGGTTTAGTATGATCAAATACTTTTTTCCCTACAGTTTTAGCTATATCTTTTGTTGCGTTATCGTTTGAATACATATTATCAGTAAATTCCAATGTGGAAAGTCCTTTTGTTCTTTCTTTATATTCAATGTGATAACCTTCTCCATTATCATCTATAAATGCTTTTTGATAGGTTTTTGTATATATACGAGAACCATTTTTTGTTCTTTTTATAACTATAAAACCATTTTTGTATCCAAATTTAAACTTATCAAGACTCCATCGCCATGCCCAATCTGCTCTGTCGTGAATTCCAGCTCGTCTCTCAAGATAATCTTCATAAGAGGAACCAGCATAAAAAATCTCGCCATCTATTTCAATTGGATAATCCAAACTTTTACTATATTGAAGGCTATCATAATCTAAAGTTTGATTAAGTTTATAGTAGCCACGTTCTTCAAAATAACTATCTTGGAATTTAAACCCAGTGTCATCATGATTTAGTGGATAAAATAGAGGAGATAATGTCTTTGTATAAACAAGCATATAATCATGATTTAGAGCAATCGTATCAGATGATTTTCCTCCTCTTTTTGTAATTCTGGGAATTGATGTGATAAAACATTCTTCACCAAAAATCACATTGTCGCACAGTAACTTCAAATTAGCTTGCTCATTATCATCAATAGAGATGAATATGACACCATCGTCTGTAAGCAGTTCTTTTGCCAGTTGTAGTCGTGATGCCATAAACATAAGCCATGCTGAATGGGAAGCGGAACCACGTTTGGTGAGATCAAGAATCTTATCTGCTTCATCTTCGCTGATGCTCAGTTTCTCAACCAGTTCATCCTGTGTGAAGTTAAAGTTATCATTATATACAAATCCGTCTGTTCCTGTATTGTAAGGAGGATCAATATAAATACATTTTATTTTGTTAGAATAAGATTTTAATAAATGTTTTAGTCCGTCGAGGTTGTCACCGCTAATATAAATATTTTCACTATTGATGTTCTCCGGCTTGCTGTTATGCTCAAGATCAGGCTTGATGATGGTCGTAGTATCGGTAGATGCAATGAGCTTAGCATAACTTTTACCAAGGAAATTGAGGTCATAACCTTCATTGGTTATATTGATATCATCCTTAATCAAGGATTGGAACTTTATAATGTCAAATTTATCTTCGTTGTTGAAGCATTGCGGAAAGTACCGATGAAGTATTTCCATCTCTCTCTTATTCGATTTAACGTTTTCGTTGGTCGACAGTATATCTTTTATCATATTGTTAATAGGTACTATTTCTAGTTCAAATTAAAGTCTTAAAATATAAAATGATAATCATGGTAATACATCATGATCAAAATTTAATCCAACAAAGATACAAATAAATCTGCATAGAAAAGTTATTTCTTGGAATAAAATTAATAAACATGATTTTTTCACAACTTAATAGATGCATAAAAGATGTAGTTTTCTCATTTTGGATTACTGCGCAATTCAAATCTCTTGCTTTGTAATAGATAATGCCGTACCTTTGCATCCGTGTTCAGGAAAGTCCTGAGCCATGGACAAAGCAGAGCCTCGGCGAAGCCGGGCGTACGACCGAAACCGTGAGAAGGCGAAGCGAGTAATCCGTGAGTGTTTAACAATTTAAAATGATGTAACATGCCAATATTTTACAAATTATCTCAGGATAAGCGTTTGACAAGTACAACAAAAGGGAAGTGGTTCGGCCGCTCAGTGGTGATGAATGTGATCGACACAAACGGTCTGGCTGAAATCATGCAGCGTAACTGTACGGTGAAGAAGAGCGATATCCTCGCAGTGCTCTCAGAGCTTGTGGAGACGATGACCGACCAGCTTCAGCAGTCGGCTCGTGTGAAGCTCAACGGCTTCGGCAGCTTCAAGATCGGAATCAAGGGCACAGGCTGTGCAACGGTGAAAGACTACTCGGTAGCGAAGAATGTGAAAGGCCTTCGCGTGAACTTCCAACCGGAGAGTTCTACCGACGGCAACGGTACCCGCAGCAAGAAATTCCTTGAGGGTGCGACGGTAACAGAAGCTCCTAAGAACGCTGTTGTAACAGAGAAGACGACTAATCCCTAACAGGATATAAAAAGGAGGAGATGGAGCCGCAGGTGAAGAAGAGCAGCCTGCGGCTCTTTATCTTTTCACAAGATGAATGTTGGCTAGTTGCATCAGATGGAGGAACGAATATGAGTAAGATTCCAAATTCTACCTGGAGCACGATCCTGAAGATTGTGATTACGATCGCAACAGCCGTGCTGGGTGTGATCACCGGCAGCTCATTCTCTTCATAGGAGAGGGGAGCCGCTGTAAAAGGTGATGTAAGGTTTGTCTTGTAAATACCAAAGGAGGATGTGTCAGTTTAATAAAACAGGCACATCCTCTTATTCGTCACACCCTCACGATATGATATGTTTTTGCCAAGAATCAGAATTCCGGTGGCAGTTCATTCAGTTGCGTCTTGCAGAACACAGGGCCGTCCTTACAAACGAACATCGGTCCTACGTTACACCGTCCACATTTTCCAATGCCACATTTCATTCGGTTTTCGAGGGTTGTGTATACGTTTTCATCCTTGAATCCCAATTTCTCGAGTACGGGAAATGTGAACTTGATCATGATTGGAGGTCCGCAAACGATAGCGATTGCGTTGTCGCTCTTAGGAGCCACCTCGCCGAGTACGTTTGGTGTAAAGCCCACTTTACCTTTCCAGTCGGGTGTCTCTCCGCCCGGGTCAACGGTAGCAAATAGGTTTACGTCAGGACGCTCTTCCCATTCTTTCAACTCTTCTTTATAAACAAGGTCATTGACGGTCTTTGCTCCGTAGATGATGGTAACCTCTCCAAACTCCTCACGTCGATCGAGAACGTTGTCAATCACGGCACGCATGGGCGGAAGAGCGATACCGCCGGCTACGAACACGAGGTTCTTTCCTTTCCAGTCTTCCAATGGGAAGTTGTTGCCTAGAGGGGCACGGAATCCCATTGTCATTCCTTCCTCCAGACGGTCAAGCCCGGAGGTGACACGTCCGGCCTTACGGAAGGTGCACTCCACGTATCCTTTACGTGTGGGAGCCGAGGCGATACAGAAGGTGCATTCACCTTCTCCGAAGGCTGAATATTCGGCAAAGTTGCCTGCCTGGAATTCAAATTCGTTTCCTTCTTCTTCATTCTGAAATCTCAGACGGAGAGTTTTCACTCCCAGAGCTTCCACAGTGACCTTATCGACCACCATGATATATGGCATATATATATTTCTACTCATGACTTGATTCTGCTATAGAGGTTAGATGTTCTGCTATGTTCATATCTACAGGGCAGGCACGTGAGCATCGTCCGCAACCTGTGCAACCGTAGATGTTAAGACGGTCGGGCATGTATGAGAACTTGTGCATGATGCGCTGACGCCACCGTGTGGCCTGCGTAGGTCGGGGATTATGGCCGGACGTATGCTGGGTGAACAGAGAAAATCCGCATGAGTCCCAACAGCGTACGCGTCTGCCGTGATTGCCGTGAGCATCTTCCTGTATGTCGAAGCAGGCACAGGTAGGACAGACGAAGGCGCATGCGCCGCAACCGAGGCAACGTTCTGACTGAGCTTTCCATACGGGATTATCGAATACTTTTGCAAGATTCTTATAGATTTGCTCTTTTGTGAATTTAGCAGGTATCTTAGCCAGTACGGCCTCTTTATCGATGCTCTGTTCAGCTTTCTCAAAGAGATCCTTAGCGAGGTCAACAAGCTTCTGTCCCTTTTCTGTCAATACTTCTACAAGAACATTCTCCTTGTCAAGCACTGTCAGCATCACGTCGCTACCCTCGGTATTGCCCGGGCCGCCGCCTACTGATGTGCAGAAGCAGCATTTGTCAGCGGTGTTACAGGCGAAAGTCACGATGGCTATTTTCTCAAAACGCCGGTTGTAAAGTTCATCTTTGTAATCCCAGTTGAAAATACTGGTAAGCGGTTTGAAGCCTATCACGTCACAAGGTCGTGCACGCCAAATGACGGTCTCAACGAAATTGTCCTTTGCTACATCGTATAGCTTGGTATTCAGCCCCTCTTTCTCGTAAGCAAAGAGTGTCTCTGTACGGGGAAAAGCAGCAGCCTTAACTGATGAAACCGTAGTTTGAGATTCGTAATCTACGTCATCAGACTGTTTAATCGACTTGAATTCCACCTTCTCGCCCTGTTTTACAGGTGCAATCACACGAGGCGTATGCTCAATAATTTGATCGAGCCAAGTCTTTATATCACTTGATTTTATGATTAATTCTTCCATGATAACCTATTTAATGAAGTTTTCTTTGTCGCCGATGTTGTATGTTGACAACACGTTGCCATCTTTCCATTCTCCAAAGGTACTCTTGATATCCATGCCCATCTTCTTGCATAACAAACCGATAGGCAGGTCGAGCGGACATGCTGCTGCGCATTCCCCACATCCGACACAACGTCCCGACATGTGCATCACACGGTTGATCTGCCACTCCATATTGCTCAACGGAGCAGCCCACGGCTCTATCCATTGAGGACAGTTTACCTCGGTGACACAACGGTTGCAATAACATAATGGACAGGCTGCACGGCAGGCATAACAACGGATGCACTTTGACAATTCACTCTTCCAATATTCCCATCTCTCCTCACGGCTCATCTTGTCAATCTTCTCGAGAGCAGCGACCATCTTAGGATCGGGAGCCGGCTCATGGGTATCAGTATACTCCTTCATCTCGTCGATGGTGGTGAAGGTAATCACCTCACCGTTCTCATCGGCTGTCATTACCATTAGATTATCTAGATTAATCTGGTTTTCACGTTGCAACTGTATGACTGTCTTCACTACGTAATAATTGCCAATTACGGCTATCTTTTCCTCGCCTATAATCTCCTTTTTCGTGAGATACACAGCCAAATTATTTTTGCATTCAGCATTCATGATCAGTTTCTCGCATTCCTCTGCCGTATGACAGAAGAGTGGACGAGGGCGTTCTGTGCCCATTTCGTAACCGATAATCATTTTTACTGTCCCCTCAGAGAGAAGGGAAGTGGCCTTTTCTGTTATTTTAGTCATGACAAATTTTCTCCTCCTCTAAGAACATTGCAGCTTTTTTATATTCTGTATACGGTCCCATTTTACGAATTTTATCGACTGTGTCATTCACCACATCGGCCCATTTGGCACCTTCGGCTGCTGAAACCCACGACCAGCGTATGCGCTCGATATCGATGCCCATAAAGTCGAGCATGTCGCGGAACACCATCCAGCGTCTGCGTGCGTGGAAATTTCCGCTAGTATAGTGACAGTCGCTAGGGTGGCAGCCTGAGATAATGATACCGTCGGAACCTCCTGCAAAAGCCTTCAGTAGCAGCATGAAGTCGATGCGGCCAGTGCACGGAAAACGTACGATCTCCACATTTGAAGCATATTTTATACGGCTTGTACCAGTTAAGTCAGCGCCCGCATACGTGCACCAGTTGCATACGAAAGCGATAATGCGCGGTTCAAAATTATTATTGTTTTCTTCCATGATACTCAAAGTTTATTTGTTAAGTAAGGCAGTCACTTCGGCATACATTTCCTCGTTGGTATAGCCTTGGATGTCGATTGATTTTGAACGACAGAAAGACACGCAAGTACCGCAACCTTGACATAGTCCCGGGTTGATTCTTGCAATTACCTTAAGTACTTTCCCTGTCTTGCGGTCTTTTATCTCCTCACGTTCAATAGCCTGATAAGGACAGATGGTCTGACACATGAAACAGCCCACACACGTACTGAAAAGCGGTGGGGCACAGCGGTTGACTACAGCCACCAATGGTTCTCTTATTAGTGTAGGTCGTGATAGTAGGGATACTACTTTTACAGCTGCACCTGATGCTGAAGCCACAGTCTCAGGTATGTCCTTAGGAGCTTGACAGGCACCTGCCAGAAATATTCCTGCTGTATTGGTCTCCACAGGTTTCAGTTTAGGATGAGCCTCTGTGAAGAAGTGATACGGGTCGTAGGAGATGTGCATGCGCTGCGCCAGTTCCTCTGCTCCCTTGTTGGCTACACCTGCAGTAGCGAGCACCACCATGTCAGCCTCTATCTCTACAGGTTTTGCACCCATCAGAGTGTCTACACCTTTGACAATCAGTTTTCCGCTCTTCTCATACACGCGTGCCACACGGCCACGTACATAATTAACATGATCTTCCTCTACAGCACGGCGAACGAACTCTTCATAGTTTTTTCCTCCCGCACGAACATCCATATAGAAAACTGTAGAATCACCGTCGTGAACCTTATGTTGATACAGCATCGCGTGCTTTGCCGTGTACATACAACAAATCTTCGAGCAATATGGGATACCTTTTGCCGGATCACGAGAACCACAGCATGCGATAAATACGATCTTCTTAGGAATCTGACCGTCAGAAGGACGGCGTATCTCGCCTAAGGTAGGACCTGATGCCGATGCCAGACGTTCAAACTGAAGCCCGTTGATCACATCCTTATATTTACCGTAACCGTATTCAGGGAAGAATTCGGTCTTTAGAACGTTGAATCCGGTGGTAACAACCACAGCACCAATATCTTCAGTGATGAACTCATCAGGTTTGTCATATTCTATAGCACCTGTTGGACAGAATTTCTGACACACCTTACATTTGCCTTTCTGATAGTATTTACAATGCTCCTTGTCAATAACAGGCTTGTTAGGCACAGCTTGTGGGAACGGAGTGAATATAGCTGTACGTGTTCCCAGTCCCTCATTAAATTCGCTAGGAATATTATTCTGCGGACATTTTGTTGTACATAAACCGCAGCCGGTACACTTTGAGTCATCCACACTCTTTGCTTGCAGACGGATAGTTGCCTTGAAGTTGCCTATAAACCCTTCCAACTTCTCTAGCTCGGCATAAGTATACAACGTAATATTTGGATTTTGTGCTACCTCCACCATGCGTGGTGTGAGGATGCACTGAGAGCAATCCAGAGTAGGAAATGTCTCTGATAACTGTGACATGTGGCCGCCGATAGACGGACCTTTCTCGATGAGAATCACCTGTTGACCGCAGTTGGCTATATCCAAACTCGCTTGAATACCAGCAATACCGCCGCCGATTACCAGCGCCTTCTTTGTGACAGGTACCTCGATAGCATCTAACGGGCGGTTGCGTTTTACCTTTTCCACCAGTCCGTGGACAATCTCAATCGCCTTATTTGTGGTTGCTTCGCATTTTTCATGCACCCATGACACGTGTTCACGTAAGTTGGCTATCTCACACAGATACGGGTTCATACCAGCCTCCGAGCAGGCACGGCGGAACGTAGCCTCATGCATTCGCGGTGAGCACGAGCCGACGACAACACCGTCTAAATGATGTTCCTTAATCGCTGTTTTAATCAAAGTCTGTCCTGGGTCGGAACACATATATTTATAATCGGTGGCAAACTCCACGCCTTCCATTTCGGAAGAAGCTTTTGCCACTCGTTCGCAGTCCACTGTAGCGCTGATATTTTCACCACAGTGACATATAAAAACTCCTATTCTTGACATGATATTAGATACTTTATAAGGTATTAACTTTGACAAAATGACGTTGCAGTCCCAGTTTCTCTGGAGCCACACCGACAGCCAGTCCGATAGCCTGAGTGATATAAATCACAGGTGTTGGAATTTCTTTGCCCACATATTCGTCAATCTGTGGACGGCGCATATCTAAGTTGGAGTGGCACATAGGACACGCCACGATGATAGCTTCGGCACCACGCTCCGTAGCATCTTTTATGATGTTGCCTGAGAGTTTTGCCACGAGATCCGTGCGAGCTATCGAAAGACTTGCTCCACAGCATTCGGTCTTAAATCCCCAGTCAAGCGAAGAAGCTCCGATCGTTGTCATCAGTTCATCCATCGACATTGGATCCTCCACACGGTCGAAACCGATAATTTTGTGAGGACGTATCAACAGGCAACCATAGTAGCAAACTACCTTATGTTCAAACTTTCGTGTCATCTTATCGGCGATCTTATCCTTGATATATTTGTCGATAAATTGTATCACGTTTATTATTTTTACCTTATTATTAAAGGTCATCTCGATAACATTCTCGGTCTCCGCCTTCTTTGCCGCATCTTCGTTGAGCTCATATTGAGCCACTGCCAGACGGTTGAAACATGCAGCGCACGGCACTACAACCTCGTCGATACCCTGTTTCTCGGCCAGTGCAAGAATCCTTGCAGGCAGAGCCAGTGACAGATCTTTGTTTACAGAATGGGCAGCTGAAGCCCCGCAGCAGTTCCAGTCTTCAATTTCCTTCAGATCAATGTCAAATGCCTCGGCGACGGCTTTCACCGATTCGTTATATTCCCTTGCCGTTCCTTGTAAGGAACAGCCGGGATAAAATCCTATTTTCATAAAAAAGTGTTATTTAGAGGTTATGGTTTTCTTAAAGAGAATCTTGATCCCTTTAGTATCTTTTATTGATTCAGGTATGAATTTTAGTTTTCCCTTAGCCAGCATCGACGGGACAAGCTTTACGTCCTGCCAAAGGTGGAATGTGCGGAGTTTGAAATCGATGGTCATCACCAACTCACTTAGTCGTCCCGACATCTTCACAGAGTCAAGAAATGAACGATAGAATGAGAGCACTGATTTTGCCTTGGGTGAGACCAGACCCTCCTTGATCGATTCTGCGCGGAGGTAGTCCATAATTTTAGGGATATCCACTTCCTTAGGACATCGTCCGATGCAGTTCTCACAGTTCTGGCAGAGCCATATTGCTTCAGATGAGAGAACCTTTTTATAGTTTTCCTTATCATCAGTCTGTAGCATACGTATTATCATCGACGACGGATAGTCCATGTTGTCTGCGAGGACGCAACCTGCTGTACACTTTCCGCACTGGTAGCATTTGTCAATGTCTGCACCCGTAGCTTCCCTAATACTTTCAGCTGTTGCGTGTTTCATGATAGATTCATTTAATATTATTGTATTTATATGTGACTTTATAGCCCCCATTTGCCTGATTGAAGATGACGTTTTTCTTTAATGGTTGATGCAAGGTTTTTAGATCTTTATGAGGGCAAAGATACATATAATTTTCTCATCTCCAAATATTTTAGCATTTATTTTTGTTGTCGCACACAACGCAAACGTTTACGTACACAAAGTAGTCGTTCATGTAAATGTTTTTAATATGTTTTGGTTTTGTAATCTATTTTAACATAAGGTATTATCATTTCAAAAATCTTAAAAAACGATGCTTTATGTATAAAATTCTTGTGGCTTAATAATATTTTTAGTAACTTAGCGGCCTAAATATATAAAAGAATGGATAAGATATATCATCAGCGGTTCACATTGGCTGCAAAGAGTTTTATCACAATCATCACATTGTTCGCGGTTTATTTGTTCTGGTTTAAGAGCGTGATGCATGTTACAATGGGGTTTGTTGTGGTGCTTGTACTTGTGGCAGTCATCGAGAGTGTCATCCATACCACATATAAGATTACTTCAGATGGTAATCTGGTTATCGATCATGGACGTTTCTCTAAGAAGAAAACTTTTCCGATAAGTGATATTGTGAAGATGAGTCGTCATGAGACAAAGTTAAGGTTGTCACATTATATATTAATAGAGTATGGCGCGGACAATTGTGTTTCTCTTCAGCCGGAAGACGAAAACGCTCTTATGGATGAAATTAATAGGCGTCTAAATCAAATTGATGAGACTGTATGATAATCCGTGATTTTAAATTTTTACTGTTATCTATCTTATTGTCGGTTTATCTTCCAGCTTTTTCACAGCAAGATGATACAACTACAGATATCAATGAAGAAGATAACGATACCGTTTCTGTCGATACGACAGTTGTTCCTGTCAGCACCAGGCCTTGGCCTGAGAATGTACGTCAGCGGCTTAACGGCTTGTTGCAGAACGATATGTTTCGTACGTCGCAATTGGGTATGGAGGTGTATGACCTCACTGACGATTCTATTATCTTTGGTTATAATCGTCAGCAGCGAATGCGTCCAGCTTCCACAATGAAGTTAATCACATCTATTTCAGCAATCAATACGCTTGGAGGAGGATACCAATTCCGCACGCAACTCTTTTACACCGGTACGGTAAATGATAAAACCCTCAAAGGAAACGTGTATTGCGTAGGCGGGTTTGACCCCCGTTTTAACAGCGATGATATGAATGCCTTCGTAGAGAGCATACGCAAGATGGGTGTCGATACGATAAGAGGCTCTCTTTTTGCGGATGTGTCGATGAAGGATGCCGACAGACTTGGTAACGGATGGTGCTGGGATGATGATGAAGATCCGTTATCACCATTACTTATCAGTCGCAAGGATATGTTTATGAGCCGTTTTGTGAGTGAGCTCCGTGAAGCAGGCATTGTGGTGGATTCGACCACATCCCAAGGACAACTGCCTAGGGACGCTTATATACTATGTACTCGATTCCATACGATTGACCAGATACTGATGCGTATGATGAAGGAGAGCGACAACCTCTATGCAGAATCGATGTTCTATCAGATTGCGGCATCCACAGGTTCTTATCCCGCGACATATAAGCATGCCCGCAGCGTCATCAATCAATTGATATCAAAGTTGGGCTTGCAACCCTCCGACTATACCGTAGCTGATGGAAGCGGTCTCTCTCTCTATAATTATGTGACACCGGAACTTGAAGTAGCCTTTCTACGTTACGCTTATCGCAATAGTAATGTCTATTTGCATCTCTATCCCTCGTTGCCTATAGCCGGACGTGACGGCTCGTTACATAACCGTATGCGTTCAGGCATGGCCGCAGGTAATGTGCACGCCAAAACGGGTACTGTCACAGGAGTCAGTTCTCTTGCAGGTTATTGCACAGCTGCTAACGGTCATGTGCTTTGTTTCAGTATTATCAATCAGGGTGTGACACGTGTACGTATTGGTCGCAGTTTCCAAGACCGCGTCTGCCAAGTGCTATGTCAACCTTAGTTTTATTAGTGAGTTATGAATTACGCTAAAGAATATATAGAACAGCTCATTCATCTATGTGGACTCACGGGGGCTTCTGTTTCCGTGTGGCGCCACATTGTGGTTGTTATAATCATTGTTCTGGTAGCATGGCTTACCGATTTTATATGTCGTCATGTTTTCGTTCCGTTGATATTAAAGGTGACAAAGAAGACCGAAATTAAATGGGATGGTATTATCTTTAATAGACATGTACTCATAGCAGCGTGCCATGTCATACCGGCAGTAATCATATATAAGTTGTTACCCTTAGCGTTCTTTGATATGAGCTGGCTCCTTCGTATCGTTCTCCGTCTGAGTGAAATTTATATTACTTTGGCCACAGCTCGTCTGCTTCTCACCTTTATCAATTCTCTCAAAGGTCTTGAAGGTAAGAATCGTTCGGCGGCGCAACAGTATATGATGACATTTTGCGGGGTGCTTAAGATTATTATTGTCTTCGCATCAATTATCGTCATAGCCAGCATACTTATCCATAAGAGTCCGATGACACTCTTTGCCGGATTAGGTGCCACAGCCACTATCCTCATGCTTGTTTTCAAGGATACCATCGTGGGACTTGTCAGCGGAATTCGTCTTACCAGTAACGACATGCTCCATAAGGGTGATTGGATCACATTTTCCAAGGCAGGTGCCAACGGTATTGTCGAGGAAGTAAATATTACCACTGTCAAGGTACGTAATTTTGATAATTCCATCATTACAATTCCTCCTCAGACACTTGTCGATGATTCTTTCCAAAACTGGATTGGTATGCAGAAGAGTGACGGACGAAGAGTGAAACGCATGGTTTATTTCGATTTCCGAAGTATACATTTAGCTACACCTGAGTTGAAAGAACGTATAGCTAAGTATTTTGAACCGGGCGAGCTTGATGGGGATGTTGTAAATATGACGCTTTTCCGTCTCTATATAGAACGTTTCATTTCTAGCCGTCCAGAGGTTAATGCCGATCTAATGTATATGGTACGTCAGCTTGAAGCCACTCAGAGTGGACTACCTCTTGAGTTCTATTTCTTTACTAAAGTCAAGGAATGGAAACCTTATGAGCACGATCTTGCTGTCATCATGGAACAGATTTATGCCCTTGCTCCCATCTTTGATCTGAAGATATATGAGCAGTATCCTGATCAATAGTTATTATTTGCCTTCCTGTTATGTCGGGCTTGATAAAAAAAGGGCATCCATTATCGTGGATGCCCTATATCAATTAAGCAAATGATTTTTATATTTACATCTTTGTAATGATGCCGAGTTTAGTTGCTTCGATAAATTTGATGATGTTTTGTATCTCTATGCTGTCAGGCACCTGATCCTTAATCTGCATTACGGCATCAAAGACACTGGTCTGACCATGGAAGATGAGACGATAGGCATTGGCAATATGCCCTTGCACCTTTTCGTCAATGCCGTGGTTGCTCAGTATAGTAGAATTGATACCTCCGTAATTAATGGGTGAACCTCCGGCAACAATGTAAGGAGGTATGTCACGACTGAAACGGCATCCACTCTGTATCATTGCTCCTACACCGACACGAGTCTGAGGATTCTCAATGACGCTGCTGCTAAAGATAACACCGTGCTGAATTTCACAGTCGCCTGCAATCTTTGTTCCGTAACCGAATACACAACCGTCACCTACTTTGGTATCATGAGATATATGAACACCCTCCATGAGAAAATTACGATTGCCGATAACTGTCTGGCCATTGGAATGTGTAGCGCGGTTAATAACTACATTCTCACGGATGATATTGTTGTCACCGATCATCAATTCTGATTTTTCACCATGGAAATTGAAATCCTGTGGTAATGCGCCTAAGACTGATCCCTGATGAACATTATTGCCACGACCCATCTTGGTGCCGTTCATAATGCTTACAAACGGATATATGATGCAATCATCACCGATTTCTACGTCGCCTTCGATATAGGCAAATGGATATATTGTGACGTTATTCCCGATTTTAGCTTTCGGGTCTATTTCTGCTTTTGGACTAATCATATCTAGAATTATATATTGTAAAATGTTTTATTTCCCGCCTCCAAGTGCATAATAGAGATTGATAACAGCCTGCATTTTGCTGAAGTCATTGCTTATCTTAGATAATTGAGCATTGAGCAGAGACTGCTGGGCTGTTATTACCTCAAGGTAAGTACTGCTGCCGAGTTTGAAAAGATTGCGAGTGTAGTCTACATTCTTCTTAAGGCTGTTTACCTGTTTCGTTTCCAAATCGCTTTTCTCGGAAGATGATTGATAGAGAATGAGGGCATTGCTTACCTCGCTGCCTGCTGATAGAACTGCATTCTGCCATGTGTTGAAAGCCTGTTCTTGTTGTGATTTCGCCACTTTCAGACCAGCGATAACGGTTCCGTGGGAAAATATAGGCTGAGTGAGGCTGCCGACGAGTGATGCGAGAATCTTACCTGGATTGACAATGCTTGCACCACTATTGTTGGTGAATGATCCAGTACCGGTGATGGTGATACTAGGGTAGAACTTAGAACGTGCTGTCTGTACATCGTAGAAACATGATGCCAGTGACATCTCTGCATAATGCACATCAGGACGGTTATTTAGTAGTTGCATCGGTATGCCGACACTAAACTGCTGTGGCAGTGACTGATCTTCGATTCTCCCTCTAGCAATCGTCTGTGCCTGCTGTCCAATAAGTAGTGAAAGCGAATTTTCAGTTTCACGTATCTGACGTCGCAGATCAGCTGCTGTGGTACATACTGAATAGTAGTTAGCTTCAGCACTCTGCACACTGGTCTCATAAGTATTTGAATTGAGATCTTTCATGATCTTCATCAGGTTCCACGTATCTTTTGTGAGATTTTTCATAGAATCTGTGATAGCGGCTTCTTTATCCAGCATCAGCAAAGTATAGTAACAGTTAGCTATGTTGGATATAAGCTTCGTCTTAACCACAAGTTGATAGTCTTTTGTGGCAATTAGTTGCATCTGGTAACTGCGCTTCACATTGAGTAGGTTGCCGAAGAGGTCTATACTCCATGATGCGGAGATGGGCAGAGAGTATGTCTTACTCGGTGTGTTGCCATTCCATGAAGATATTGTTCCGCTAGGTGAAAAAGTGAAACTAGGGATGAATGCCAGTTTTGCAACCATCAGTTGGTCTTCTATTATCTTGACATTCAATGCAGCATTGAGAAGGTCGACGTTCTTGTCAATTCCCTGTTGTATGATCGACTGCAACTGTGGATCGCTAAAGACACTCTTCCAGGGTAGATTGCCGAAGCTGGTTGTATCGCTGACTGCCAAGGTGTCATTGGTCGACACGGTGTCCCGCACTAGTTTGCTGGCATCTATATTTGGCCGCTGATATTTGTTGTAGAGTCCGCAACTGCTAACAAGAGCAGTTGCGAACATAATACCTATTATATTTCTTATTTTTTTCATAATTCCTTTAATCTTCTTTTTGCAGTTCTACAGGACATGAGTACTGGAGCAGTTCGGTGTCGACCTTAGTTGATGATTCATCATCAAACTGGATTGGTTTAACCTTTTCTTGCAGGTACTCGAATATAGCGAATAGGGCCGGTACAATCATAATCTGGCAAATCATACCAATGAGCATGCCACCTACAGCTGCCGCACCAAGGGTGCTGTTACCGTTGGCTCCTACACCAAACGGCCATAGTAATGGAAGCAGACCTATAATCATGGCTCCTGATGTCATAAGGATAGGGCGGAGACGTGCTCCTGCACCGAGGATGGCACTCCATTTGATGGCCATACCCGTCTGACGGCGTTCGAGTGCGAACTGTATAATAAGGATTGCGTTCTTGGCAAGCAGTCCGATAAGCATGATGAGGGATATCTGCATGTAGATATTGTTTTCATGCCCGAATGCATTGGTGAAGAGGAATGCTCCCGCAAGTCCGAACGGTATTGATAGGATTACGGCCAGTGGCAGGATGTAGCTCTCATATTGTGCACTCAGAATCAGGTAGACGAATACGAGGCAGAGAATGAAGATAAGAGCTGTAGAATTGCTCGACTCCTGCTCAGAACGCGTTAGTCCGGAGAACTCATAAGTATAACCTGTAGGCAGTGTCTGCTTGGCAACTTCTTTCACAGCGTTGATTGCGTCTCCTGATGAATAACCGTCGGCCGGTGTGGCATTGATGGAGATAGATGTGAAGAGATTGAAACGGTCGACACTCTGAGGTCCGTAAGTCTTACGTAGTGTTATAAACTCCTTGATTGGGGCCATGCCTTCAGATGTGCGGGTGTAGATGTTTTCAAGTGACTGTGGAGTCATACGTGCTAAAGGATCGGCCTGAATGTAAACACGATAGAGCTTACCATAACTATTGAAGTTGGAAGCGTAGAGTCCGCCAAAGTATCCCTGAAGAGTGGTTAGCACTGTTTTAGGAGTGATGCCACTCTGTTTACATTTTGCAACATCGACGTCCACCATGTATTGTGGATATCTAGTATCGAACATCGTCATAGCCTTGCTTATCTCCGGGCGTTTGCCAAGAGCATTGAGGAATGTCTGTGTGTTTGTATAGAACTTGTCAATAGTTCCGCCTGTTCGATCCTGCAATGCAAATGTCAGACCATTGGTAGCGCTGAATCCCGGTACCATAGGAGGTGCGAATGCAAGTATCTGTGAGCCCTTGATATTAGCTGTCTGAAGATAAATCATACCAAGAACGGCGTTTGAACTTTCTGTCAGTCCGCGCTCTTCGAACGGCTTAAGTTTGATGATGAATGTTCCCTGATTGCTACCCTGGCCACCCAAAAAGCTATAACCAGTAATACCCTCACGGCTCTTGATGGCAGGGTTGGTGCCCAACATTGCATCAACTTGGTCCATGACAAGTTGAGTCTCTTTAAGACTAGTTCCTGGAGGGGTGGAAACAGTACAGAACAAAGTTCCGGTATCCTCATCAGGTACAAGACCGGTCTTCGTTGTCAACATCAGTACAGCCATTACGACGATACCAACGATAACACATCCGAAAGATAGAATCTTATGATTTATAAAGAACTGTACATTCTTCTTGTATTTGCCTAAAACCTTATCATAAGCGGTGTTGAACGAAGTATGGAATCGGTGAACCAGTGTCGGCTTCTTCCCGCTTTCGTCAGCAGACGGTTTCAGCAGGATGGCGCAAAGTGCCGGACTGAGGGTCAACGCATTCAAAGCGGATATAATGATAGCTACAGCCATGGTGACACCGAACTCTTTATAGAATGTACCTGATGTGCCGCCGATGAAGGATACAGGAATGAACACTGCCGCCATAACAAGTGTGATGGAGATGATAGCACCGGATATCTCGCTCATGGCATCGATGGATGCTGTGCGGGCCGACTTATATCCCAAGTCGAGCTTGGCGTGAACCGCCTCGACCACCACTATGGCATCATCGACCACTATGGCTATGGCTAGCACTAGTGCCGAGAGTGTCAGCAGATTAATGGAAAATCCGAATATCCATAGGAAGAAGAACGTTCCGACGAGTGACACAGGGACTGCTATAAGCGGTATGAGGGTGGAGCGGAAATCTTGGAGGAATATATATACCACAATAAACACAAGGATAATTGCCTCAAGCAGTGTCTCGATAACCTTTGAAATTGATGCATAGAGGAATTCAGTTACGTCCTGTGCGATGACAACCTCAAGTTCCGGAGGAAAGGAGCCTTCCTGTGTCTTGATGGTCTGCTTGATATTATTTACTATCTCATTAGCGTTTGAACCTGCAGTCTGTGTAACCATACATATAATGGCAGGTTTGCCGTTGTGGCGACTGTTGACAGTGTAATTAAGTTCACCGAGTTCGACCTTTGCAACATCACGCAGATGGAGGGTCTGACCTGCCTGGGTACTGGAGATAATGATATTCCCAAACTCTTCGGCTGTCTTCAGACGACCCTTATATCGCATGACGTATTCGTAAGCCATATCGCTCTGCTCACCGAATTTACCCGGTGCAGCCTCGATGTTCTGGTCTGCAAGGGCAGTGGTGATATCCGAAGGTATCAGATTGTACTGCTTCATCATGTCGGGTTTGAGCCATATACGCATCGTATATGTCTTGACGCCCATCGACCGAGCCTCGCCTACACCATATACACGCTTGATTGCTGGCAGAATATTGATGTCGGCATAGTTAGTAAGAAACTTTTCGTCGTAACGTCCATCTTCGGAAGTGACAGAGAAGATGAGTACATTACTCGACTGGCTTTTCTTTGTCGTTACACCAGACTGGGTTACCTCTGAAGGCAGTAGTGAGCTAGCCTGAGATACACGGTTCTGCACGTTAACAGCGCACATGTCAGGATTGGTACCCTGCTTAAAGTATACTGTGATAGTTGCCGAACCGTCGTTGGTGGCCGTAGAGGTCATGTAGGTCATGTTCTCCACACCGTTGATCTGCTCCTCAAGAGGGGCAAGCACGGAGTTCATCACTGTCTGTGCATCGGCTCCCGGATAACTTGCACTTACCGTAATGGTAGGCGGGGCAATATTCGGATATTGCTCTATAGGCAGCGATATCAGTCCGATAATACCCAGAATGACTATCAATATGCTGATGACAGTCGAGAGCACCGGGCGTGTAATAAATTTATCTAATTTCATTGTATATCCTTATTCTTAATCTTTAAATACTATTTACCGAAAGCCTTTTTTAACTTTTTGGCATCGCTTTGTGCTGCACCCAGTTGTTCGGCTTTTTTCAGTTTGGCTGCGTATTGTGCTTCAGTGACAGGTTTGATATCCATGCCATCCTGAAGTAAAGAGATTCCCGCTATGACAATTCTGTCGCCAGCTTTGATACCGCTGGTTACAATGTAATTTTTACCGTCGTTGTTCGGCGCAACCTGAATTTCTGTATATTTCACCTTGTTGTTTGAGCCTACAAGATAGGCGAAGTGCTTGTCCTGTACTTCCGATATGGCTTCCTGAGGAATAATGATAGCCGAAGAATTTGTATAAGGTACGATGATGGAACCGGAACCGCCCGACTTGAGCAGGTGCTCAGGGTTCACAAAATCGGCACGCATTGACACAGTACCTGTAGTCTTATCTATAATTCCGCTTGCTGTGGTTACCTTACCTTCATGGTTATATATTGTACCATCGGCCAACTGCAGTTTAACGGCGGGCATTTCGCTAACAGCCTTGTGTGCACTTCCTGCCTGACGGGTCATCTCAAGAAGCTGTTTCTCTGTCATAGAGAAGTATACATACATTTTGTTGATGTTCGACACGGTAGTAAGGGCTTCTGTATTAGTGCTATTGACAAGAGCTCCTACACGGTAGGGCAGGTCGCCGATAACACCGGTGCTAGGACTCTTAACATAACAGAAATCCAAATTCTGTTTTGCTGAGATATATGTGGCCTGTGCCTGTGCCAGATTGGCTTTCGCACTGAGCAGTGAGTTCTGAGCCGATTGAAGGTCATAACTTCCAATTACATTCTGCTTGTGAAGCTGAACCTTGTTCTTGTATGTGAGCAGGGCTGTTGCCAATTGTGCCTGAGATGCTGCTACAGATGCTTTTGCCTGCTTGGCCGCTTCAGTATATTGAACATTATCGATTACAAAAAGGAGCTGCCCTGCTCTTACCCACTGACCTTCCTGTACGCATAATTTCGTGATAAATCCAGAAATCTTTGGACGTATCTCGACATCTTGAATACCTCTGATAGAGGCGGGATAGTTGTTTTGCAGCTCTGTGCTCTGAGTCCCGATGGTGCGAACGGCATACTCATTATCACCGAATTTCGCGTTTTGTTTGCCTCCGCATGAAACCAACATTGTGGCTATTGTGGCAAACATAAAAATCTTCTTCATTTTCATACCTATTTGTTACTGTTATTAATACTTCCATTGAAATAAGAAAGAAAACTTAAATGCAAGTTCTAGTTTTCGAGTTGCAAAGATACGTAGGAAATATGTAAAATATACTGTTGTCTATTAATTTTTAACAAATCTTATGACGTTAGTCGTCTGTTTATATGTTCTTTCATTTGTAGCATAATTCGTCGAGGAATTTGAAGAGAAATGGTCTGTATTATTCTTGAATGTCAAGATAATATTTGATTCCACAAAACCTTTTATATGTTTGTATTACAGAGACTTTGGCGTGGAATCAACATTCATGGATGTCAGATCCGGAGTTTACGAATTTTTCGGTTGTTAGTAGCATCCTGAACTGTTTAATAAATGGTCAGGACTGTGTTTGCTAGGGATTGATTTTTGATACATATTTAACATGCTCTGATAATGTGTTGTATGTCGTTAAGCGAGAGTGCTTTAATTGTCCCAAAGCGTACTTTTTGGTATTTTCCCCTGTAGGGGAAAACATGTTCCCCTACAGGGGAAGACATCTACCCCTGTAGGGGGAAATATTCAGAGCTAAGTTTTCGGACGCCATCCGATAAACGTTCATACTTTATTTTCTAATCTGTATGATGAAAGGAGATCATACGGTGATGGTTATAACGGATAAAGAGACAATCATACCAGAAGCTCCGTGGCGAGATGGCATCTTAAAAATTTGTCTCCACTGATTATCAATTGATAGTCAGCGCGTTAGTAAAAATAGTGGAGTCATCTATTTTGTCAACGTTTAAAGAATATATCGTACTTGATGACCCCAAACGGAGCATTCAATCCCTTATGATTGATAAAAACTGATGCTTAAATCAAGAGATTCTCAACCTGTAAGGCTTATTTCTGTTTAAAATAATTGGATTTGTGATAGTTTTATCTTAATTTTGCTGTCTAAAATAAAAGATAGACGGTTATACATAAAAATGAAGTTATGAAAACGGAGGAGGAATATTTGGAAATGACCAATCATAAAATTGGTGAATTCTGGAAACTAGAACATCTGAGTAGCTTCACGGAAGTGGATAAGGAGCGGATCAGGGCGGCATATGAACTGGCTCGTGAAGCTCATAGCTCACAGAAACGTAAGACCGGTGAGCCGTATATCATTCATCCAATCGCTGTTGCTACAATCGTGGCAAAAGATTTTGAACTTGGTGTCAATCCTATCATAGCAGCTTTTCTCCACGATGTGGTGGAGGATACAAAATACAGTATAGATGAGATTAAAGAGAGATTCGGGTCTGAAGTCGCTTTTCTTGTAGGTACTGTTACCAAGGAGAAAAAGAAGACGTATGAAATGTCGAAGCAGATAGATAATTTCAAACAGATGCTCGACTCTATACATTATGATATCCGTGCACTGCTCGTAAAACTCGCAGACAGACTCAACAATATGCGCACGCTTAGCAGCATGCCACCTGACAAGCAGATGAAGATTGCCGGTGAGACTGACTATTTCTATGCTCCATTGGCCAACCGGCTAGGACTTTATGGCGTTAAAAGCGAACTTGAAAACCTCAGTATGAAATACCGCTGTCCTCATGAATACAGTGAGATGGAACATGAAATGGAGAGGTACAGAGCGGAGCGGAATACGGAGCTCAACGACTGGGCTGAAAAACTACGTAATAATCTGAATAATAATGGTATAGTGACGGATGTATATATCAAGTACCGTTCTGTATATAGTATCTGGCGGAAGATGATGAGTTCCGGTAATGATTTCAAACATATCAGGAATAAACATGTCATCCAAATAGTGTTCTCTGATTACGGAGGACTGACAGAAAAAAACCGGTGCCTTCAGATTTACTCAATCTTGACAGACTGCTGCAAGGAACTGCCTGCAAGTATACATAATTACATCGACTCGCCGAAAGAAAACGGCTATCAGTCTTTTCATCTGAGAATCTTAGACCGCCATGGTGAATGGGAGGAGGTGCATATTTCATCCGATAGAATGATTTATAACTCAAGGATGGGGTGTATTTCGGAAAGAACTGCCGGTGTAAAACGATGGATTGATAAATTTAAGGATGTGCTTCAAGACATTGCTTATAATAGTGGTGAAGGTGGCTTCATTGAAAAGGTGGTATCCAACTTTTATTATGATGATATTCTAGTATTTACTCCCGAAGGCAATGGGGTGGTATTGCCGAAGGATGCAACGGCCCTTGATTTCGCTTATGAGATACATACCAATATCGGAAACCACGCACAGTTTGCACGAATAAACGGTAAATTGTGTTCGGTGAAAACCAAGCTTCATCGGGGTGATAGTATAGAGATTGGCATGAAAGCTACCGTCCACCCTCGCCTCGACTGGTTAAATAATGTGATTACCTATAAGGCTCGACGAAGCATATCTGCTTATCTGAATAAGGATAAGACAGAGGGAGAGGATATTAATTGTAATCTGATACGTTGCATGGTTTGTCATCCTTTGCCCGGTGACGAAGTGATAGGCTTTAAGTCTGATGACGGAAAAATAACCGTGCACAAACGCAATTGTGCTGAAGCTATCAGGCTGGCTTCGGAAAAAGGTGATAATATCTTGAATGTGGAGTTCCTTGAGAGTAGAAATCTATATCCCGTCACGATCAATGTCATTGCTATTGACAGGTATCATCTGCTGATAGATTTAGTACATGTGATCACTGAGGATTTAAAACTGGATATCGACAGTCTGCATACGATTACCACAGACGAGATTGTGGATTGTACAATCAACTTTAATGTGCATTCTGTTCAGGAACAGGATAAGGCCATCATGCATATTAATGATATCTATGGCGTAGACGAAGTGAAGAAAATAGAAAAATAAATTATTAGTTATCAGACAAGTCCCATCTCCTTGGCCTTTCTCATCAGAAGTTGATAGACAGCATCATGCTCGTTGGGTATAGCATTGTCGAGAATAGCATTTTTTAGAGTTTGTTTGAGTGTACCTACCTCACGGCTTGGTCCCAGTTTGAACATCTTCATAATTTCATTACCGTCTATGCACGGCTGTAGCAAACGCTTGTAGTCACGTTCCTTGAGACCTTCAAGTTTAGTACGGACCAAACTGAAGTTGTCTAGAAATTTTTGTTTCTTGGCTTCGTTCTTGCTAGTGATGTCCGCCTCGCAGAGAGTCATCAGGTCATCTATGTCATCTCCTGCATCATTGATGAGGCGACGTACGGCACTATCGGTCACTACGTCATCGGCGATGACGATGGGGCGCATGTGGAGATCGACCATCTTCTGTACATAACGCATATTTGAATCCATCGGCAGTTTCATGCGGCGGAATAGCGTGGGCACTATTTTGGCACCTATGTAATTGTGGTTGTGGAATGTCCAACCTATGGCAGTATCCCACCGCTTACTCTTGGGTTTCCCGATGTCGTGGAGCAGTGCTGCCCAGCGCAGGTATAAATTGTCAGTCTTCTTACTTATATTATCCAAAACCTCAAGCGTGTGGTAGAAATTGTCTTTGTGTGCTTTTCCGTTCATTGTATCGACACCCTGCAAGGCTGTTAGCTCAGGCATGATGAGTTTGAGGAGGTTGCAGCGCTCAAGATCGACAAATCCCTTGCTTGGAGTCTTTGTCATCAGTATTTTGTTTAATTCCACAATGATACGCTCATCACTTATGATCTTGATACGTTCGGCATTACGTTTTAATGCCTCAAAAGTATCGTCATCAATGAAGAAGTTGAGCTGTGAAGCAAAACGTACACAGCGCATCATGCGTAGGGGGTCATCGGAGAATGTGATGTCAGGATTGAGAGGTGTGCGTATGATACCGTCTTCGAGGTCGGCGATACCATCGAACGGATCGATAAGTTCGCCGAAACGTTCTTTGTTGAGGCAAACAGCAAGTGCATTGATTGTAAAGTCACGTCGGTTCTGATCGTCTTCGAGTGTGCCATTTTCGACAATCGGTTTTCGGGAATCATGGCTATAGCTCTCTTTGCGTGCACCAACAAATTCTATCTCCTGATGATGATATTTAATTTGTGCTGTTCCGAAATTCTTAAATACCGATAAGTAAGCACCTCGACCCAGAATGTTTTTCAGTTCTTGAGCCACCTTGATACCGCTACCGACAACAACGATATCGATATCGTCTGACGGACGCTCAAGGAAAAGATCACGTACATATCCGCCCACTACATAACACTCGCATCCAATATCATCGGCTGCCTGAGATATTTTATGAAAAATGTCTTTGTCCAGTAATTGAGCTAATTCCTCGTTTGTCAGTAACTTCATCGCCTTATTGATTTTGCGGATGCAAAGGTAATGTAAATTGAGAGAAGAACAAAATGAATTCATTCCTTTTTATCTCGAGGTCCCACAGAATTTATCTGAAGTATAACAAAAGGTGAATACTAAAATAAAATTAACAGACAATCAGGAAGCGTTTTAATTATGTAAATTCATGTGCAAAGAACCTTTTTTTTCGTAAGAAAATGTGGTTATTATCAGTTTTTTGCTAACTTTGTAGCGAAAACGAATAGATAATGAAGCAAAATATACTTTTATTTTTTATTTTGGTATTGCTTTTTACCGCATGTGTAAGTAATGATGCAGACAAAAATGCAGAAGTTTTGTATAGGAAGGCCGAGCAGAATTTCCATGAGGCGGACTTTGATAAGGCCAGAGCCAATCTGGATGACATCAAGCGTCGTTATCCGAATGCAATCGAAACACGTAAAAAGGCCATTGTTTTACGTCAGAATCTGGAATTGAAGAATGCCCAGATGAAACTGGCTGTTGTCGACAGCGCGTTGCATGCAACAAACCTGATATATAAGTATATCCGGAGTAAAGCAGAAGTCGATAAAGACAAAGGCGTTGCTACACGTGAGGAATTGAGTGAAGTAATAACTACAAGGATCAAGAGAGATTCCCTTCAAGTGAAATTTGATTTGCTTTGTGGTCAAATAAGATATATTCATAAGAAACAAAAAGAAAACTAGGCATCGGTAATAAAGATAAAAAAATCATATTTTATTTTGTATTACCGTCGGTTTACAGTATCTTTGCACAAATTTTTAGGAATCTCGCGCAATGAGAGAATATTGATTTTGCTTGAATTGCAATCTTTACCCCGGGATTTATTTGTGTAGATCATGACAAAGGAAGCTGAAAATACAACGAAACAATTTGACGCAGTGATGACTGAATGCCGGTTACTGTTTGAGAAGAAACTCCATGATTACGGAGCTTCTTGGCGCATTCTCAGACCGCAATCACTTACTGATCAGATACTTATTAAGGCAAAACGCATCCGCTCCATAGAGGTTAAAGGATTTACAATGGTGGACGAAGGTATCCGACCGGAATTCATCGGTATCATTAATTATGGAATAGTAGGACTGATACAACTGGCAAAAGGTTATTCTGATGCTGTCGATATCACAAATGAAGAGGCAATGCAACTTTATGACAAGTATTCGGAAGCGGCTCTTCAGCTGATGCTCAAGAAGAATCATGATTACGATGAGGCTTGGCGTCTGATGCGTATAAGCAGTTACACGGACTTTATTTTAACAAAGATACAGCGCACAAAGGAGATTGAAGACTTGGCGGGAGCCACACTCGTTTCCGAAGGCGTAGACGCCAATTATACGGATATGATCAACTATGCCGTATTTGGCGTTATAAAATTGACTAATGGCGAAAAATGAGAGTCGGAACTAAGATAAGTAAAATAATTACCAACGTTTGCCGGCTGATACTTTCACTGACGTTCATCATATCCGGTTTCGTCAAAGCAGTTGATCCGCTAGGCACACAATACAAGATAGACGATTATCTTGGAGCAATGCATATGGCCGCATTTCTGCCAGATTATGTTACTCTGTCTATGTCTGTGCTTCTGTCTGCTTGCGAGTTTACAATTGGTATTATGTTGCTTTTTGCAGCTCATCGGCGTGTTATATCACGGTTGATTTTTCTGATAATGTCGGTGATGACTCCGATAACCCTTTGGTTGGCTCTTTTTAATCCGATAAGCGACTGCGGGTGTTTTGGAGATGCGGTAGTATTGACCAACTGGGAAACGTTCTTTAAGAATCTAGTTTTGTTGGCTTCGGCTATTATCGTTTGGCGAAAGCCTGATTATATGCAGCGTTTTGTGAGTCAGAGCAATCAGTGGATAGTGCTTAATTATACGGTCATATTTGTTTTGTTCCTTTCGGGATATTGTTTGTATAAGTTGCCGCTGTTTGACTTCCGTCCATATCATATAGGAGCAGATATAAAAAAGGGTATGGAGATACCTAAAGGAGCTAAGAATCCGGTGTTTGAAACCATATTTGTTCTCGAAAAGAACGGGGTCCGAAAGGAATTTTCACTTGACAATTATCCCGATTCCACGTGGACGTTCGTTGACAGAAAGACGCTGGAAAAGGAAAAAGGATATGTTCCTCCAATACATGATTTCTCAATACAGAGAGTCGCCGATGGTGAGGATATCACCGAGCAGGTATTGGATAATAAGGGGTATACATTCCTGCTGATTTCGCCTCATCTCGAACAGGCTGATGACAGCAATATTGATCTTATAAATCAGATATATGATTACTGCAAATATAATGGTTATGGATTCTTCTGTCTTACAGCTAGCCCTCAGAAGGCTATCGGCAGATGGAATGGTATCACAGGAGCTGAATATCCATACTGTAACACTGACGAAACGACACTGAAGACAATCGTCAGAAGTAATCCGGGGTTGGTACTACTTAAAGATGGAATTGTGGTAAGAAAATGGAGCCATAATGACCTGCCGGATGAATATGAATTACATGCCAGACTGGAAAAACTGGATATAGGGAAAATGCCTACTGATTCTGTGCCTAAAAAGATTCTCTTGATAGTGCTATGGTATATCATGCCTCTAACACTTCTCACGTTTGCTGATCGTATTTGGGCATGGACACAATGGCTTAAGAAGAAAGAAGAAAATAATAAAATATATCAACTTTTAAAACATAAGAATATGAGAAAGAAAATCGTAGCAGGCAACTGGAAAATGAACATGAACCTGCAGGATGGTATTGCTTTGGCAAAAGAGTTAAATGAAACATTGACGGTAGACAAGCCAAACTGTGGAGTCGTAATCTGTACTCCGTTTATCCACTTGGCTTCTGTTGCTCAGTTCCTCGACCAGAACATCATCGGTCTTGGTGCAGAAAACTGTGCAGATCAGGCTAAAGGTGCTTATACTGGCGAGGTTTCTGCCGAGATGGTTAAGAGCACAGGTGCTCAGTATGTTGTCTTAGGTCACAGCGAGCGTCGCACCTATTATAATGAAACGCCTGAGATGTTGAAGGAGAAAGTACTGTTGGCACAGGCTAATGGCCTGAAAGTAATCTTCTGTATCGGCGAAAGCCTTGAAGAGCGTGAAGCTGACAGACAGAATGAAGTGGTTAAGGCAGAACTCGAAGGCAGTGTATTCAATCTCTCAGAAGAAGATTTCGCTAAAATCGTTATCGCTTATGAACCAATCTGGGCCATCGGTACAGGAAAGACCGCTACGTCTGAGCAGGCAGAAGAGATTCATGCTTATATCCGTAGCTGTGTAGCTGAAAAGTATGGCAAACAGATAGCTGAGGATACTTCAATTCTCTATGGTGGTAGCTGCAAGGCTTCTAACGCTCCTGAACTGTTCGCAAAACCTGACATCGATGGAGGTTTGATTGGTGGCGCTGCATTGAAGACTGCTGACTTCAAGGGTATCATTGATGCTTGGAAGAAATAATTCTAGTATATAAGATAGAAAATAATATGAGAATCAGACTCGTTATATTGATTTTGGCATTCTGTGCAACCAGTTTAAATGCGCAGACATTTCTTAAGCACCTTCAGACGAATACGCCTAATGGGGCTGTGGTAACTGTTCACGAGAATGCCAAAATCGACGAGCTGATTAACAATGCACCTAAACCTGTTGCTCCTGTAGCAAAACAGAAATCAGAACTGGATATTAAGAAAACCTCTGCGGATATTAAGAAATCCTCGGAGCGGAGTAACGCAGTGACAACGCCTTCAAATAAACCTTCGGTACCTCTGACAGAAAAAACACGTCAGACTGAAACAGAACATTCTCATTCAGCCGGGACTCCTATAACAAAGGATGAAAATGCCGGTGAAAAAAAATCGGAGGAAAATGACGAAGATATCGAGATTGCAACTGTCGATATGCGTAAGAAGGTCATGCGCAATAGTTACAAGGTGACAGGATATCGTATACAGGTCTTTGCCGGTGGTAATTCACGTCAGGACCGTCAGAAAGCCGAACGTATAGGTAATGAGGTGAAGATGAACTTTCCAGATCAGCCTGTCTATACTCATTTCTACCCGCCACGATGGATTTGCCGTATGGGTAATTATCGCAGTTATAATGAAGCGAGTGAGATGTTACGTCAGATAAAACGGTTGGGTTATAATCAGGCTTGTATTGTTAAAGGAAAGATCAGTGTGCCGTATTAATCATAAATTAGAGGTAAAAGATATCATGAATCCTGAAACAGAATTCCGTGACGGACTTGAGGAACTTCAGTCACATTATAAGAGTATTCTCGGCCTACTTGGCGAAGATGTAAACAGAGAGGGTCTATTGAAAACTCCCGAAAGAGTGGCTAAGGCTATGCATGTGTTGACCCGCGGTTACACGATGGATCCACACAAAGTGCTTACTGATGCTCTGTTCAAAGAGGAATATAGCCAGATGGTGATAGTTAAGGATATTGATTTCTTTTCATTATGTGAACATCATCTAATTCCATTTTATGGTAAGGTACATGTGGCTTATATTCCTAACGGTTATATAACCGGACTGAGTAAGATTGCCCGTGTCGTAGATATCTATTCTCACCGTCTTCAGGTGCAGGAACGTATGACTCTACAGATTAAAGAATGTATAGACAAGACACTTAAGCCTCTTGGGGTGATGGTGATTGTCGAGGCTCGCCACATGTGTATGCAAATGAGAGGGGTGGAGAAGCAGAATGCAGTCACAACCACTAGTGATTTCAGTGGCGCTTTTAATCAGGCTAAGACCAGAGCGGAATTTATGAACCTTATTAATAATAAGGGTTGATAGCTTCCTTTTATTCTCTTCTGTAGGAATAATCTTATTTTGTTATCTGCTTACGATGTCGCTACCCAGTTGCTGTGCCAGCTGGTTACGCATCTCTTGTATATCTTTATAGGTCTTCATCAGTTCTAGCATTTTCGGCATGTCGCTGCTCGCCTGACTTATCTGGGCTCGTATCTCCTTGAGCCGATTGTCAACAAAGTTCAACTTGAAGTCGCCTACGAGGTGGATGATCTTGTTGCGTAAGTCTACAATCTTAGTACTCATCTGCTGACTGCGACTCAACTGGTAATGGTTAATGGCGAGTTTTCCGGCTATCTGGTTGATGTTGACATCGTGGTGATTCAGAAAATAGGTTTCGGCACAGAACTCTTCGTCATTATTGTGGAGGATTGCTTCTTCAAGAATCTTATTGTAAAGTTCATTGCTGAACACCAGATCGTCGCGACTAAGATCGAACTTGACATATTGCGATACCGACATATCGCTTACTGTACCATCGTCCATCTCAATTCCTTTATATATGATCTGTTCGCCATCACGTATCACTGCTTGTATGAGCAGCTGTTCCACTTTCTCAGTCTGTGTGTTTGCCGACATATCGATAGCAGCAGCTGTCGTAACATGGCTATTGCTTGTATTTTCGGACGATGGATTTTGTCTTTCTCTGTTTCCTGTTTTCTCCTGTTCATCACGATCATTGCGAATAAATTTGTTCATCGTCGAGATAAGCGTGCGTTCAGCTATTCCTAGTCTGTTGGCACATTCCCGAATATATGTGGCACGCAGAATAGCATCGGGTATTACCGAGATACTCTTCACGATACTGCTTATTGCTTCGGAACGCTTGATAGGATCTGTCACACCATCGATGAGAAGGTGCGTCTTAAATTCGATGAAGTCCGTTTGGTGTTCTTCTATGTATGTACGAAATTCTGTGGCGTTATGTTTGTGGGCAAAACTGTCTGGGTCGTCGTTGTCGGGTAGCAATAGCACTTTTATGTTCATTCCTTCTGTCAAGAGCATGTCCGTACCACGCAGTGCCGCATGTATTCCCGCTGCATCACCATCATAAAGCAATACGATGTTTGAGGTGAAGCGGTGGAGTAGACGTATCTGATGGTTGCTCAGAGCCGTACCAGAATTGGCTACCACATTTTCAAGTCCGCATTGGTGCATGGATATTACATCAGTATATCCTTCCACCATATAGACGCATTCTTCTCTTACGACAGCCTTTTTGGCTTGATAAAGTCCATAAAGTTCATGATCCTTGTGGTAAATGACAGAGTCGGGAGAATTAAGGTATTTCTGGTTTACTCCCTTTGTACGTGAGTCCAGCAGGCGTCCTCCGAATGCGCAGACTTTCCCGCTGATATTGATCCAAGGAAATATGACACGACCTGAGAACTTGTCCATCAGCTCGCCGTTGTCGCGCTTAAAGCAGAGCCCAGTGGCAGTGAGATACTCAGCCTGATAACCTTTGCTTAGTGCCGCTTTTGCCAAATCATCTCTTTGGTTGAGTGAATAACCCAGTTGGAATCTTTTGATGATATCATCTCTGAAGCCGCGGCTACGGAAATACTGCATACCAATAGCACGACCATCTACATGATCGTTGAGTATATTCTGATAGTGGTTCATTGCCCATTCGTTGACAATAAACATGCTCTCTCGTTCATTCTCCTGTTTTTTTTCTTCGTCGGATAATTCGCGCTCCTGTATCTCTATATGATATTTGCGGGCAAGCCATTTGAGCGCTTCGGGATAAGTCATCTGCTCATGCTCCATAATAAACCCTACAGGATTGCCCCCTTTTCCGCAGGAGAAACAGTGGCAGTAACCCTTTGATGGTGAAACAACAAATGACGGTGTCTTTTCATTGTGGAAAGGACACAGACCTTTATAGTTTATACCTGCTTTTCTGAGTGAGACAAATTCAGAGACCACATCAACAATGTTTGCAGCCTCCATAATCTTATCTATCGTAGCGCGATCGATCATTATTATTTATTCTCCTTATTTTATTTAAGAAATTTATCAAGAGGACTCTTTATCTTTTTGAGGCCTTTAGCCACGCTCTTCGCATTGTTTTGCGCACCCAACAGCGACGTGTGTGTATGGTCGTGGTTGTAATAGGAGGTAGCTTCCTTCTGACCTTTCTTATCCAGAAAATCAGCAGAGATATTGTGTACATCCACAAACTCGCATCCCGTTTGTCTTACTACCTCTCGATACCATTTCCCGTAGGTGTCGTTACGGCGTTCGATCTTTCCGTTTTTCCATTCGTTACGTGGTGTTAGTGATAATAGGATAGGGGTGCCGCCTTTCTCACGCACGTCTTCTATATACTTGCGCAGATACCATCCGAATGTGTAGACCACTTCGTAATTACCGTTCGAGGCAAGTTTATAAACATGACTTGAATCCGCAGTACCTACAATCTCACCACGTTCTTTATTCTTGTCAATATCACCTACGTCATTATGTCCGAACTGTATCAGAACGAAATCACCAGGCTGGATACTGTTGTAAACTTCCTCCCAACGATTCTCGTTCAGGTATGTGCGGCAGCTACGTCCGGCTTTGGCACAGTTGGCTATCGTGATTTTGTCTTCATCGAATATAGTTGGTGCCTGACTGCCCCAACCCCACATACCGTTTACATCGTTATCTTCATTCTTTACCGTGCTGTCTCCTGTTATGAATACGACCGGCTTTCCTTTTTCACGTCTTACGCTTACGGCAGGCAAGGTAAGGGGTTTGAGGCACGACTGTAAAAATGCCAATTGTGGATCTTTGCTGTTGGCTAAACCTTCGGCAGCTGACCGAGCATTCATCTTCGCCCCGAAGGCACTACTGTGGATATGGTCTAAATAGAAATAATAATTCACCTTATGATGACCGTATTTCTCAAATTTCCTTGCAGAGATGTCATTGAAGTCGACAAATGGCACATGTTGCTCTTCAGCAACCTGTTTTGCCCATAGTCCGAAATTTGTATTCACGCGAACAATCTTTGTAGTGTCATCTTTTTCCCATGCGTTGCGTGGGGTAAGTGAGAAGAGTATCGGATGCGCACCTGCTGCCTTAATATCATTGATAAAGCGTCGCATATATTCTCCGTAACTGTACACTATTTCCTTTTTCCCGTTTCTATCGGGTGTGGCGTCATGGATTGTGACGATGAGAGAGTCTTTGCCAATTCCCATTATGCTTGAGCGAGCGCGGCCAGAGTCATAAGGCCCGTTGTCATTATGCCCGAGCTCGATGATTACCCAGTCACCTGGTTTCAGGGCGTTGCGTATGTCTGGCCACAAAAAATTATAGAAAGTGCGGCTGCTGGTTCCGCCGAGAGCCTGATTCTCAAGAGTTATCTTCTTTGAATCGAAAAACTCATATTCAAAAACCCCCCATCCCCATTGACCATTATTACCGTTACCCATTGTGCCTGTTCGCATCGTAGAATTACCTACGAGAAATAATACAGGGTTGCTTCCCATACGGCTCGAACCAGGTACGGGACGAGCGGATTGGGCTTTGTTCAGACTATCTAGGGTCAAGTCGGTTACATGGTTCACGTCTTCCATCGGTTTTGGAGTTACCTGTGCCATGGTCAGTGTGAAGGATGATATGCAAATAGCAATAGTAGTAAGCGTTTTCTTCATTAGTAATGAATTTTTTTATTTGACTGCGAAGGTACATTTTTTTCTGAACATGTACAAAATCCAGACTCAATTTTTTGCTTTCACCCAGATCCTTTCACAGAATGTCGGATGAGAAAAAATAAAATATCAGTATCCACTGTCTTATAATAATCTCATCCGTAGAGTTATATGCTATTTTCTGACAGACGCAAGAAATATATATCAATGGTATAAAGAAAATAAAAAAAGATAAATGAGATTGTTTTTGTAGTTATTAAACGTGAAAACGCTGCACACAAATATGGAATTTGTGCACTTTTGTTAGAATTTATTTTGCCATAACATTATTTTTGAGTAATTTTGCAGCCTAGAAAACAACAATTATAATTTTAATTATGAGTTTGAAAATAGTTGTACTTGCTAAGCAGGTACCTGACACAAGAAATGTGGGCAAAGATGCCATGACTCCCGAAGGGACTGTCAATCGTGCTGCTCTGCCCGCAATCTTCAATCCTGAAGATCTTAATGCCCTCGAGCAGGCTCTGCGTCTGAAGGATCAGAATCCTGGCTCTACCGTAGGAATTCTCACCATGGGTCCTCCCCGTGCCGCCGAGATTATTCGTGAAGGACTCTATCGCGGTGCTGATACTGGATGGTTGCTTACAGACCGCCTTTTTGCCGGTGCCGATACTTTGGCTACATCGTATGCCATTTCAACAGCAATAAAGAAAATAGGTGATTGTGATGTTATAATAGGTGGTCGTCAGGCTATCGATGGCGATACTGCTCAGGTTGGTCCTCAGGTAGCTGAGAAATTAGGACTGTCGCAGATTACTTATGCTGAAGAAATTCTCTCTTGCGAGAACGGGAAAATCGTAGTTCGCCGTCATATTGATGGAGGTGTCGAAACTGTTGAGGCTCAACTCCCAATCGTCATTACTGTCAACGGAAGTGCTGCTCCTTGCCGCCCACGTAACGTCAAGAACGTGATGAAATATAAACGTGCCATGGTACCTATGGAGATGGAACCTATGGGTGAAAATCTTCCATATAAAGATATATATGCCAAGAAACTATATCTGACACTGAATCAGTGGAGTGTAGCCGATGTCAATGGTGATCCTCAGCAGTGCGGACTTAGCGGCTCTCCTACGAAGGTGAAGGCTGTACAGAACATCGTATTCCAGGCAAAGGAAAGCAAAACTCTCACAAGCAGTGATGCTGATGTTGATGATTTGATGAAAGAATTATTGGCAAACAAAATAATCGGATAACAGAAGGAATTATGAATAACGTATTTGTATATTGCGAGATAGAAGGCACTATTGTTGCCGAAGTTTCTCAGGAATTACTTACCAAAGGCCGTAAGCTTGCCAATAAATTAGGTGTTCAGCTCGAAGCTGTTGTTGCCGGCACAGGTATCACAGATAAGGTTCAACAACAGATTATTCCTTATGGCGTAGATAAATTGTATATCTTTGATGCTGAGGGACTCTTCCCTTATACATCAAAGCCTCATACCTCAATTCTGGTCAATATTTTCAAAGAAGAAAAACCTCAGATTTGCCTCATGGGTGCTACCGTAATTGGACGTGACCTTGGTCCTCGTGTCTCTTCTTCATTGAAGAGTGGTCTGACGGCCGACTGTACTCAGCTCGAAATCGGTGAACATGATGATAAGAAACTGGGTAAACACTACGATAACCTGCTCTATCAGATTCGTCCTGCTTTCGGCGGTAACATTGTAGCTACTATTGTTAACCCTGAACATCGCCCACAGATGGCTACAGTTCGAGAGGGTGTGATGAAGAAGGAAATTCTCGATGCTAATTATAACGGTGAAACAATCATTGCTGATGTTGCTAAATATGTACCTGAAACCGATTATGTGGTAAAGGTCATCGATCGCCATGTAGAGAAGGCTAAAAATAATCTGAAAGGGTCCCCAATTATTATAGCTGGGGGTTATGGTATGGGCAGCAAACAAGGTTTCGACATGCTGTATAAATTGGCAAAGGAACTCCATGGTGAGGTCGGCGCAAGCCGTGCTGCTGTGGATGCAGGTTTCTGTGACCATGATATGCAAATAGGTCAGACTGGTGTGACTGTTCGTCCTAAGGTTTATATCGCTTGCGGTATTAGCGGACAGATTCAGCATATCGCAGGTATGAAAGAGAGCGGTATTATCATCTCTGTCAACGCTGACCCTAATGCCCCTATCAACACAATCGCAGATTATGTGATCAACGGACCTGTGGAGGTTGTCATCCCTAAGATGATTAAATATTACAAAGAAAACAGTAAATAATCCGAATTATGGCAAATTATTATAAAGATCATCCAGAGTTTGCGTTCCACCTTAATCATCCGTTGATGAAGAGAGTCGTGGAACTTAAAGAACGTGGTTACGCAGATAAAGATGAATATGATGATGCTCCTGTAGACTATCAGGATGCTATTGAAAATTATGAAATGGTGCTCGAAATTGCCGGCGATATCGCTGCTAATGTTATCGAACCAAACAGCGAGGATGTTGATTTGGAAGGTCCACATCTCATCAATAACCGCATGCATTATGCTTCTAAAACGTATGAGAATCTGGATACAACCATCAAAGCTGGTCTTCACGGCATTTCTATGCCACGTCGTTACGGCGGTCTGAATATGCCTATGACTCCTTACTCGATGGCTTCGGAGATTATCTCTTCAGCAGATGCTAGTTTTCAGAATATATGGAGTCTGCAGGATTGCATCGAGACTCTATACGAGTTTGGTACTGAGGAACAACGCAAAAAATATATTCCACGCGTATGTGCCGGTGAAACTATGAGTATGGACCTTACTGAGCCGGATGCTGGTTCTGACCTTCAACGGGTTATGCTAAAAGCTACTTATAGTGAGAAGGAAGGATGCTGGCTACTCAATGGTGTTAAGCGTTTCATTACCAATGGTGACTCTGATATCCATCTAGTACTTGTCCGTTCTGAACATGGTACACATGACGGACGTGGACTTTCTATGTTTATCTATGACAAAAAACAAGGTGGAGTAGATGTTCGTCATATTGAACACAAATTAGGTATTCACGGTTCACCAACATGTGAGCTTGTATATAAGGATGCACACGTGGAACTCTGTGGCGACCGTAAATTGGGTCTTATCAAGTATGTCATGGCTCTTATGAACGGTGCCCGTCTTGGTATCGCTGCTCAGTCTGTTGGTGTTAGTCAGGCTGCTTACAATGAGGGACTTGCTTACGCAAAAGATCGTAAACAGTTTGATAAGACGATTATCAACTTCCCTGCAGTATATGACATGCTTGCACGTATGAAGGCAAAACTCGATGCTGGTCGTAGTGTCCTTTACATGACAGCACGTTATGTGGATATATATAAAGCTCTTGAGGATATCGCACGTGATCGTAAACTGACTCCAGAAGAACGTCAGGAGATGAAGAAGTATGCTAGACTTGCAGATGCTTTCACTCCAATCGCCAAGGGTATGAACTCAGAATATGCTAACCAGAACTCTTATGATGCTATACAGATTCATGGTGGATCTGGTTTTATTATGGAGTATAAGAGCCAGCGTCTGTATCGTGATGCACGTATTTTCTCTATTTATGAGGGAACAACTCAATTACAAGTTGTAGCTGCTATTCGTTACGTGACTAACGGAACATATCTAGATATCATCCGTGAGATGGAACAGGAACCGGTGGCTGCTGAGTTCGAAGGATTGAGCGAGCGTGTGAAAGAGATGACTTCAAAACTCGAAGCTTGTGTCAACCAGCTCAAAGAAGAGGCTGATCAGGAGAAACTTGACTTCCTTGCACGTCGTCTTTATGAAATGGCTGCTGATATCATCATGAGCCGTCTGATTATTCAGGATGCTACTGCTAATGCAGAACTTTTCGCTAAGAGTGCAAATGTATATGTACGTTATGCTGAAAGCGAAGTGGAGGGACACTTTAACTTCATCCGTAAGTTTGATTCTGAGGCTTTGGTCAATTACCGTCAGGCTGACGAAGAGAAAGTGGAAGCATAATATATAATGATGAATTATGAATTATAACTTATGAATATTGGGTTTGATTCCAATTTCGTAAATCTGTAATTCATAATTCATTTTTTTGATCATTTTTTATTCACAATTCGTTTTATGTGGTACGACTATTTTATTTTAGCAGTTGGATTAATAGGTTTTGTTTATTATCTCGTGTACAGAATTCTATTTGAACGCGATCATGATAATGAAGAGGTAAAGTATAACACGCTTTTCCGTGAATATACTACTATCATGCTCGTTATTTTCTTCGCCGTGTTTATTGATGAGTTCATGAAAGTTTTTCTTTCCTAGACAAGTACTGTCTTTTCTAATTTCCTGTGGGCATGTATGGGGCACTCCTTGCCTATTTGTCGAATATATTAACAATCTATTTATAAAATAAATTGGAAATGTAATATAAATCCCGTATATTTGCGTCAGAATTAAATTGGACGTATTTATGAAAAGAGTTTGTCATATCACAGAAATAAGTTTGCTGGCACTTTTATTGATATGCTTAGTCGTATCGTGCGCAAATAAAGATGATTACAGTTATCAGAAGGTTGAAATAAAATCGAGTGATTTCTTTAATTACTCAACTGTGACATCAAATAAATTATCGCTTAACCTTAATATGACAAATACGTCTTCTATATTTTATATTTATGACGAGAATCCTTATGAGGAAGTGAACGGTCAGCAGCAGATAAAAAACATCAATCCTATTTATGCCGGAGAAACAGATAATAAAGGAGTTTTCACAGCTTTAATAACAATACCTTCATATTTGACAAAGGTTTGGCTTGTGGTAGGATTGTCAAATCCTGTGGAACTTAATGTAAACAATGACGGTATAACCTATGATAGTTATCAATCAGCGTATACCGCTGTAAAAACACGCGGAACAACTACAGCGGGATATTCTTACCCTGACGGGTGGGGAGTTCTTGGCGAGTGGGACGAAACGGGCATAATCGGTTACGGACAGAGTGGGCTTACTACGATATCTTTACCTCTGATTACGGCTGTAAAATCTATTTTTCTTGGTAATAATGAAAAACATGTCCTGCGTCGTTATCCAGAGTTTGTCAACTTGGGGTCTCAGGACCTGGCTTTGACAAAGGCTTCAAATATGATAGTGTCATTTCTTTCAAATGGTAATGCCTCAATCAATAGTACTCTTGGATATTTTACATATAAGACAGGTGATACGCCAGATTTGAGTAAAGTAAAACCCACAATTATATTTCCTAATACCGAAACTTCTAATATGGGAAATAGCAATGGTAAGGTGCAACTGACACTCAAATACTGGAATGGCACCGAATACCAGAGTGAATTTCCTGCTAGTACAAGTATTTGTTGGTTTATTATGACTGGTGGATTTGTAAATGGCAATGTCGATTATAGAACACAGTTCAGTAATAAATTCTTTACATCAGATTTTTCATTGAACGATGATCATGTTCAACATTCCGTAGTTTTGCTTGATAAGTCGGATGAGGATTATGCTACATTTATAATTGCAATGGAGGATCAGAAATCTACAATAGCAGACTTTGATTATCGTGATGCTATCTTTACAGTTCAAGTAGATAAATCTTCAATAATTCCTGATAACTATTACTCTTTGCCTGAAATTACTAATGAAAAGGAAATATCCTATTCAACAAAGGGTTCTTTGGCCTATGAAGATAACTGGCCCCGAAAGGGTGATTATGATATGAATGACTTGGTTCTTAATTATAATTGCAGCAGGATAAAAGGTGCGGGTCTCAATACTTGGGACAATGATTATAAAGCAGGATTTGAGGGGAAAGTTAAACGAATAATTGATAGCTTCACTCCTGTAAATAATGGAGCCACATATACAAATGGTTTTGGTTATGAATTAACGAATATAAGTAGCAATGATGTTTCAAAAATAACGGTTTATATTGATGGAGTAGAAAAGACCGATTTTTCTTGGGATAAAACACTTGCTCATCCTATATTATATCTGTTTGATGATATCAAACAGGCATTGAATAAAGAATATAAAGTTGTAACTGAATTTAATAAAGGCATTGATGAAGCTAATGTTTCTGCACCATATAATCCATTTATTTTTGTCAATAATCGTTCTCATGAAGTGCATCTAACAAGTTGTACTCCTACTGTGAATGCTTATGATCCCCTGCGAGGTACGTATGATGATTTGCGTCAGGATAGTCAGGGTAAAGCCATGTATTATGTCTCGTTGGACAACATGCCTTTCGCTATAAATCTATCAGGAGTGTATTTTGCGTGGCCAACTGAGACTCAGTCAATAACGGTGGCTTATCCGAAATTCTCAGTATGGTCAAAGAACTTTGGTACCTCAAACAAAGACTGGTATGTAAGGTGATGTGGTCAAAATAAAATTCGTCCGTTAATGACAATTATATTCTATACATATAATTTCTGTTAGTATGAAGCTGTGCAGGGTATGCCTGTAGTAATAACTCTGTCACAAATACTGTCTAATTCTTCGTGGGTCGCTTTCTGCAAATGATGGTAGGGTGTCTCACGATCGATGGTATATATCATAACCTCCATCGGTCTTATATCTTTTACCACTTCAAGCCATGGTTTTACATATTTTTCGGATGTGTTGTCCACATCCTCACCATCGATTTTTCCCTTCAGAAACATCGTCTGTATGATTAAATGGCCGTTGAACGACTTAAGGCCTTCAATGATGCGATCTACATTATATGCTCCGCCGACAGGTCGGTCTACCTTATTTATATATACACTATTGACGGTATCTAATTTCAAAATATTATTGTCTACTTTCATTAAGGCGTCGTGCACGTCATGACGGTCGATAAATGTAGAATTACTGAGTACCGACACTTTGGCCTTTGGGAAATACTTATCTCTCAGTCTGATTGTGTCGTCTATGATTCCTGCAAAATGTGGATGGCTGGTAGGTTCACCATTGCCTGCGAAGGTTAGCACGTCTGGCTTGGGGCCATTCGCTTTCATATCTTGTAATTTTGCTTCCAATGCGGTAGATACTTCTTCACGTGAAGGTAACTTTTTTTCAGGACGATGGTCTTTGTTGAAGCCACATTCACAGTAGATACAGTCGAATGTGCAACTTTTCCCGTCTTCTGGAAGAAGATTGATACCTAATGAAACACCAAGACGACGGCTGTGAATTGGACCGAAAATTGGTGATGGATAAATAACTGTTGACATAATAAAACCTCCTTAGTTCGTAAATGGAGTGTAAAGTTATAAAAATATTCTCTGTTTTGTTAGTTAATGCTAGTTAAAAGAGTTGTTTGTAATCTATTTCTTTGTATTTTTGCATCAAATTAGGTATATTTTTGCCGAAATAATGGGGAAGAAACGAAATAAAGCCCGCAACCGCATCGGTATGCAGGTAATAACTTTATGTATAAGCACTACTTTGGTGTTGCTTTTATTGGGGTTGGTGGTGCTGTCTGTGCTTACCGCGAATAACTTGTCATCATATGTCAAGGAAAATCTTACAGTTACACTTATGTTGGGCGAAGATGTGTCTCCAAATGATGCGAATATTCTCTGTCACACATTAAGTCATCGACGTTATATCAAGAATCTGAACTTTATAAGTAAGGAACAGGCTTTGAAGGAGCAGACAGCGGCTATGGGGTCTGACCCATCTGATTTCTTAGGCGCAAATCCTTTCGTCGCTTCTGTTGAACTGCAGTTGAAATCAGATTACGCAAACAGTGATTCGTTGAAATGGATTAAGACTGAACTAAAAAAAACACCTAAGGTTACAGATGTGACATATCAGGCTGACCTTATGGACAGTGTCAATAGTAATATTAAGAAAGTCAGCATTGTACTACTCATTCTGGCTGTTCTGCTTACTTTTGTATCTTTCTCTCTAATCAACAATACGGTGCGTATCGGTGTTTATTCACGTCGTTTTATGATTCACACAATGAAACTCGTGGGAGCTTCGTGGAACTTTATTCGTAAACCGTTTCTTTGTAGTGCAGTCTGGACAGGTATTATTGCTGCTGTTCTTGCCGATGGGATTCTTGCAGCAGGTGCATTCTTCCTTTATAATTATGAGTCCGATGTGATGACAGTCATAACATGGGATGTATTGGTAATAACAGGTTCGTTGGTCTTCGTATTCGGTATTGTTATCACCTTGTTCTGCTCATATCTCTCGGTGAATAAATTCTTGAGAATGAAAGCTGGTGATTTATATAAGATATAAATAATATTAAAAAATTATGGATAAGAAAAATTTGGCTTTTGACCGTGTCAACTTCATCTTGCTTGCAGTAGGAATGGCGGTCGTTATTATTGGTTTTGTTCTGATGAGTGGTTCTGGATCGACCGACACATTCTGCAATGCAGATATCTTCAGTGCTCGACGTATTAAAGTTGCTCCTGTTGTATGTCTCATAGGTTTCGTATCGATGATTTATGCAGTAGCACGTAAACCGAAAGATAAAGAATAATGGGAGATTTAACTATTCTGCAGACTATAGTCTTGGCTATTGTAGAGGGACTGACAGAGTTCTTACCGGTATCGTCGACAGGCCACATGATTATAGCTCAGAATCTTATGGGTATCGATAGTACGCCTTTTGTCAAAGCCTTTACTGTGATCATACAGTTCGGGGCTATTTTATCCGTCGTTGTACTTTATTATAAAAGGTTCTTTAAGCTTGATCATACACCGGCTCCGGAAGGTTCAACTCCAATTAAGAGATTTCTGCATAAATGGGATTTCTATTGGAAACTATTCGTTGCGTTCATTCCTGCAATCATCATTGGAGGATTGGGAAATAAAGTGGTAGATGCATTGCTTGGAAGCGTTACTGTGGTCGCTTCAATGCTTGTAATAGGTGGAATCTTCATGCTGTTCTGTGACCGTATCTTCAATAAGGGCAGCGAAAATACAGAGATGACAGAAAAACGTGCCTTTTATATCGGTTTGTTCCAATGTATAGCAATGATACCTGGCGTATCACGTTCTATGGCAACGATTGTAGGTGGTATGTCTCAGAAATTTACCCGTAAGACGGCAGCAGAATTCTCATTTTTTCTTGCTGTCCCCACTATGTTTGCTGCCACGGTGCTCGACTTGCTTAAGTTGTTTAAGTCTGGTGACGCCGGTGTTATCACGTCTAACAATGTGCTTATGCTTATATTAGGATGTGTAATTGCATTCTTTGTGGCATTGGTAGCCATCAAAGGCTTCATTAATTATTTGACAAAATATGGTTTTCAGGCATTCGGGTACTATCGTATAATTGTCGGAGGTTTCATACTGGCATGGCTACTTAGTGGTCATACTATGGCATTAGTAGATTGATGGATTTTAATGAAGGAGAGGTTTTATATATAGATAAACCTTATCGCATGTCGAGCTTTGGTGCGCTTGCTAGAGTTCGTTATCTTGTGTCACGCAGTATGAATGTGAAAAAAGTGAAGATGGGACATGCTGGTACGCTCGATCCCTTGGCAACTGGAGTAATGATACTCTGTACGGGTAAAGCTACAAAACGTATTGAGGAGTTCCAGTATCATACCAAAGAGTATATAACTACTCTGCAACTTGGAGCCACTACTCCCAGTTTTGATTTGGAACATCCTGTTGATTTCACATACCCCACAAATCAGATTACATGCGAACTGATAGAGGAAAAACTGAAAGAATTTATTGGCAGTATAGAACAGGTGCCTCCTGCATATTCTGCATGTAAGGTAAATGGTGATCGTGCCTACGAACTGATGAGAAAAGGTAAAGAGGTGACACTGAAGGCTAAAACACTTGTAATTGACGAACTCGAAATGACGGATTTTAATCCGGAGATGATGCAAATGTCAATACGTGTGGTTTGTAGTAAGGGTACATATATCAGAGCTTTAGCTAGGGATATAGGAAACTCTCTCGGGAGTGGAGCTTATCTCACTGCGTTGCGTCGAACAAGGGTTGGCGACGTGAAAGTGGAAAATTGTATTACGCTTGAGGATTTTCCGGAATGGCTAAGCAAACAAGAAATAGAAAATAACATTAAGAAATAATTGATTATGAAATTATCACAGTTTAAATTCCGTCTTCCAGACGACCAGATTGCACTGGATGCACCATATCACCGCGATGAATGCAAGATGATGGTCATTCATAAGAAGTCTGGCGAAATTGAAATGTTCAAGAAGAATGAAGGAGGTAAAGATCTTCTTGATGATGAGGGTAAGCCTGTGTTTCTCGATTTTAGAGATGTACTGAATTACTTTGACGATGGTGATGCTTTTGTTTTCAACGATACAAAGGTCTTTCCGGCCCGTCTGTATGGAACCAAAGAGAAGACTGACGCTAAGATTGAGGTGTTTCTTCTCCGTGAGTTGAATGCAGATATGCGCTTATGGGATGTGCTCGTGGAGCCGGCCCGTAAGATACGTATAGGAAACAAATTATTTTTTGATGACAGTAGTTCGATGGTCGCAGAGGTTATTGATAATACAACCAGTCGCGGGCGTACTCTCCGTTTTCTTTATGATTGTCCCCACGAAGAGTTTAAGCAGGCTCTTTATGCTTTAGGTGAGGCTCCTCTGCCTAGATATATAGTTGACCACCGTCCAGCCACACAGCAGGATCTTGAAGATTTCCAGTGCATATATGCTAAAAATGAGGGTGCTGTTACTGCTCCAGCAACAGGCCTTCACTTTAGTCGTGAACTGATGAAGCGTATGGAAATTAAGGGTATAAACTTCGCTTTTCTTACTATGCACTGTGCGCTCGACAATTTTCACGATATAGAGGTTGAGGATCTAACAAAACACAAGATGGACTCAGAGAAAATGCATATCGACGCTGAAGCTTGTCGTGTGGTTAACAATGCCAAGAACTCTGGTAAGCATGTCTGCGCTGTCGGTACGAGTGTTATCCGTGCATGCGAGACTGCTGTCGGTACTGATGGCCGTCTGAAGGAATATGAAGGTTGGACTAATAAGTTTATTTTTCCGCCATATAACTTTGGTCTTGCTGATGAGATGATAGCCAATTTCTACCATCCATATTCAACATTGCTTATGGTGACGTGTGCCTTCGGAGGCTACGACCTTATCATGAAGGCTTATCATGAAGCTCTCAAGAACGGATACAAGTTTGGCTGCTATGGAGATGCTATGTTGATTCTAAACGATTAAAATGCATAAGGTTTATCTTAGTCTTGGGGCTAATCTCGGTGACAGAAGGAAGACAATAAACCAGGCAATAAAAGAGATAGAAGAGCTGATTGGTACTGTTGGGCGCCATTCAGCTCTTTACGAAACTACCCCTTGCGGATTTTCTTCGGATAATAAGTTTATTAATGCTGCAGTATACTGCACTACTCAGCTAACCCCACGACAGGTGTTAGAGGCTACTCAGCAAATTGAAAAGAGTCTTGGTCGTACTCACAAGTCAGTCAATAATGAATATCATGATCGCATGATAGATATTGACATCTTGTTGTATGATGATATAACAGTTGATGAACCAGATCTTAAGATACCTCATCCGTTGATGTCTCAGCGTGAGTTCGTGATGTTGCCGTTGAGGGATATAACTGAATAAAAAATCGGAATCTTATTACAGACCCCGATTTCTTATATAATCATAATGTTCTTATTTGCTATCACGTTTACGATCTAAGTGGTCGAGCTTAATTTTACGCATACGCATACTCTTTGGAGTCACCTCGACATATTCGTCACCCTTGATGTATTCAAGAGCTTCTTCAAGAGAGAATACCGTACGCGGAACAATGCGTGCTTTGTCGTCACTACCGCTCGCACGGGTGTTGGTGAGTTGCTTTGCTTTTGTCACATTTATCACAAGATCATTATCATGAACATGTTCGCCTACAATCTCACCTGTATATACAGAATCTCCTGCCTCAATAAAAAATTTACCACGATCTTGGAGTTTATCGATAGAATATGCAAAAGCCACACCTGTCTCCATTGCAATCATACTACCATTGATACGACGTTCGATGTTACCCTTATATGGTTGATATTCTTTAAATCTGTGAGCCATGATAGCTTCACCTTGACTGGCTGTCAGTACATTGGTACGTAGACCGATGATACCGCGTGAAGGCATGTCAAATTCGATGTTCACACGTTCTCCCTGACTCTCCATGGATACCATTTCACCTTTGCGGCGCGTTACCATATCTATCATCTTGCTCGAAAACTCTTCAGGCACGTTGATTGTTAATTCTTCGATAGGTTCGCATTTCACACCGTCAATCTCTTTATATATAACTTGTGGCTGTCCAACCTGAAGTTCATATCCTTCACGGCGCATCGTCTCAATAAGAACAGAGAGGTGAAGCACACCGCGTCCGCTTACTATCCAACGATCATTTGCATCATCAACTTGCGAAACCTTCAAAGCGAGGTTCTTCTCAAGTTCTTTGTTCAGTCGGTCGTTAATATGGCGGCTAGTGACAAATTTCCCCTCTTTCCCGAAGAAAGGTGAGTCGTTAATTGTAAAGAGCATGCTCATTGTTGGTTCGTCAATAGCTATAGGAGGAAGTGCTTCGGGATTTTCGAAGTCACAAATAGTGTCGCCAATCTCAAATCTCTCAAGTCCAATGACTGCGCAGATATCACCAGAGATAACCTCAGATGCTTTTACATGTCCCATTCCTTCAAATGTGTGCAACTCTTTAATCTTCGTTGTCTCTTTTGTTCCGTCGCGGTGAGCGATAGTAATGTTCATTCCTTCTTTAATGGTACCGCGGTGAACACGTCCTACGGCGATGCGGCCCGTGTAGTTTGAATAGTCAAGTGAGGTAATGAGTAGCTGTAGTGAACCTTCTATTTGTTTCGGAGCAGGTATATGCTCAATAATCTCGTCCAACAAGTATGTTATATTGTCTGTTGGATTCTTATAATCTTCTGCCATCCATCCGTTCTTTGCAGAACCGTAAACGACAGGGAAATCTAGCTGGTCTTCTGTAGCGTTGAGCGAAAACATAAGGTCAAATACCATTTCGTATACCTCTTCAGGACGGCAATTAGGCTTGTCAACCTTATTAACAACTACAATAGGTTTCAGTCCAATCTGCAATGCCTTTTGGAGAACAAAACGAGTTTGAGGCATAGGACCTTCGAAAGCATCAACAAGCAGCAGACAACCGTCTGCCATATTAAGCACACGTTCCACCTCACCACCAAAGTCCGAGTGTCCCGGAGTATCAATGATATTGATTTTTATACCTTTGTAATTGATGGATACGTTTTTTGAAAGAATCGTAATACCTCGCTCACGCTCCAATTCATTGTTATCCAATACCTGACTGCTTTTGTCTTGGTCAGCGCGGAAAAGGTTTCCCGCTAGCATCATCTTGTCCACAAGTGTCGTCTTTCCGTGATCGACGTGGGCAATAATGGCAATGTTTCTAATATTTTGCATATAATACCTTAAAAAATTGGTGAAAACAAATCGAAATACACAACAAAAACACCTTTTCTATTTGTATTTCCGAGGTGCGCCCCAATTGTACATTTTAAACTGGTTGCAAAGGTAGTGAAAATCAAGTGAATCGCAAAATAAAGTGGAGCTTTTTATAAAAAAAACATAATTCTTGTCCCATAATTCATAAATTATTTATACCTTTGCACCCGCAAAAGCAATTTTTTATATTTAATCAATCAAAAGTCTATGTATTTAGATCAAACAAAAAAACAAGAGATCTTTGGACAGTACGGAAAGTCTAACTCTGATACCGGTTCTGCGGAGAGTCAGGTAGCATTGTTCTCATACCGTATTTCCCATTTGACGGAGCATCTTAAGGTGAACCGTAAAGATTATACCACTGCTAGAGCGTTGACAAAATTGGTAGCAAAGCGTCGTGCACTTCTTAACTATCTGTACGACAATGACGTTAACCGTTACCGTACAATCATCAAGGCTCTTAACCTGCGTAAATAATCGCAAGGTAGGTTTGAACCTCATAAAAAATCCCTGAAGTCAAATGATTTCAGGGATTTTTTATTTAACGTGACTGTCATTTCGGATATACCAAATTCTCTTCTGTTATATTTTCCAACACCTCTTCGAGAAACTTTTTTGATTCGTAGCGGGCCATTGGTAGGTCATGCAACAAATAATTACCGCAATCCTGCGGGGCGGTACCAGGTATTTCACCTTTGTATTCAGCAATGAATCGGAACATCTTTTTCATCAGTTCTACAATGTTTTTAGAACTTAGATCACCTTTCATCAGAAGATAATTACCGGTCAGACATCCCATCGGCCCCCAATAGACAATACTTTCTTTCCAGTCCTCATCGTTACGTAGATAAGTCGCTGCAAGATGTTCAATAGTGTGGATTGCTCCTTGACCAAGTGCTGGTTCTTGATTAGGCTCTTTCATTCGTATGTCGAATGTGGTTACTGTGTTATTGCCTATGATATCTTTTCTCGAAACGTAGATACCACGTTTCAGCCTGTTGTGATCTATCGTAAAACTAGGAATTTTTTTCATAGTAATGATGTTGGAATTGAATTGATGAATTGATGGGATACTTCGAACGAACTGTCTGCAATTTCATCCCAGAAATTTTCATACATTGCAGCGTTGTCTTCTGCCAGAGCAATGTCGCTGATAATACGAAAACTGATAAACGGCACTCCGTAAATATGACAAACCTGAGCAATGGATGCCGATTCCATGTCAACGGCAAGTGCGTTCGGAAAGGCTTGAAGTATTGATTTCATCTTCTCTTTATTGTCTACAAACCAGTCGCCAGTTACGATAAGTCCACTTTTTATTTTTACATCTGCATCAAGATTTAGAGCACAGTCGATAAGTATCTGAGGTGATTCGTAATATAGTGGCATACCCTGCACCTGTCCGTAGGCATTGCTGCTACCGTAATAAGCATCGTGATATGCCACATTGGTACTCACCACAACGTCCTTAATGTTCAGTGACATAGATGCGCCGCCAGCTACACCCGATGAAATAATAAGATCCGGATGATATTGGCGTATTAATAATGTTGCACCGATGGTTGAGTTAACCTTACCCATACCGCAATGCTGCAGAATCAGTTCTTTACCGTCGGCCAGAGTTCCTTTCACATATTCCATTCCGTCAAACGTCTCATTATCTGCATTTTCAAGTAGCGAGGCAATACGTTTGAACTCTTTGTCCATAGCAATGATAATGCCGATTTTCATAATTTTATCGCTTTTTGTTTTAATTAGGTACAAAGATAGACATTTTTTGAATAAAATAATTACCTTTGCACTCAAATTACGAAAATCTAAAAATAATATCGATGAAGACTTGGAAACAATGTTTGCCGGACATTCTGGCAGTGCTGCTTTTCGCAGTTTTGTCTTTTGCTTATTTCTTTCCTGCCGATACAGAAGGCAGAATACTTTATCAGCATGATTCTTCTGCCGGCCGTGGTGCAGGAATGGAACTTCAGCAGTATAAGGAGACACACGATGGTGCCGTTTCCCGTTGGACGAACTCTCTTTTTGGAGGAATGCCTACATATCAAATGGCTCCTTCGTACGGTAGTTCTCAAAGCCTTAATTTCATAGCTACGGCCTACCATCTTTTCTTACCGGATTACGTATTATATATTTTTGCTTATCTTCTAGGTTTTTATATATTGCTCCGTGCATTTGATTTCCGCCAGTCATTGGCGACACTTGGTTCGATTGTTTGGGCTTTTTCAAGTTATTTCTTCATAATCATCGCTGTCGGACACTTTTGGAAAGTCATGACTCTGACATATATTCCTCCAACGATAGCAGGACTTGTGCTTGCCTATAAGGGTAAATACCTGTGGGGAGGTATCGTTACTGCTTTATTTGTGGCTCTGCAGGTAAATGCTAATCACGTGCAGATGTCTTATTATTTTCTTCCGGTAATGCTGTTTATGGTGATTGCTTATCTTGTAAAGGCAATTAAAGAGAAGCAACTTGCCAGTTTCTGGAAGGCCACTGCCACTGTTGTTGTGGGGGCGTTACTCGGTATATGCCTCAACATATCGAACTTGTATCATACTTATCAATATCAGGATGAGTCAATGCGCGGTAAGAGTGAACTCGTGAAGAAAAATAATGCAAATCAGACAAATAGCGGACTGGAACGTGACTATATTACAATGTGGAGTTACGGAGTAGGAGAAACGTGGTCTCTGCTTATACCTAATATTAAAGGAGGTGCATCTGTGCCGATGAGTGAGAATAAAATTGCTATGGATAAGTTCAGCGAGTCTGGTTCTCAGTATAATTCGTCTGTATTCAGTAATATCGGTCAGTATTGGGGAGAGCAACCAGGTACTAGCGGGCCAGTATATGTAGGTGCGTTTGTCTTGATGCTTTTCATCTTCGGTCTATTTATCGTTAAGGGGCCAATGAAGTGGGCTTTATTGGCAGCTACTGTTCTTTCCGTACTATTGGCATGGGGAAGAAACTTTATGGGGTTCACCGATTTCTTTATAGATTACATTCCAATGTATTCCAAGTTCCGTACGGTGTCATCAATACTTGTTGTTGCAGAATTTACCGTTCCTCTACTTGCGATGCTCGCATTGAAGAAAATTGTAGATGAGCCTGATCTCCTCAGAAAGAAAATGCCTTATCTATATATAAGTTTCGGACTCACTGGCGGTATTGCTTTGATATTTGCCGTTTTGCCGACGATGTTCTTCGATTTTATCTCTTCGAATGAATTGATGCAACAGTTGAAAGGTGCACCAGCCGACTTTGTAGAGCTGTTGAGCAATATGCGAAAGGCTATTTTTACAGCAGATTGCTGGCGTAGTTTCTGGGTCGTAATTATCGGAACATTGTTCCTTCTCCTTTATAAGACAAAGAAGCTCAAGGCTCAGTATATGGTAGGTGCTATTGCAATACTATGCCTTATTGATATGTGGCAGGTCAACAAACGTTATCTCAATGATGATATGTTTGTAGAGAAGAGTCAGCGTGATATTCCGCAGCAGAAAACAACTACTGATGAAGAAATACTTAAAGACGAGTCGCTTGATTATCGTGTTCTTAATCTTGCCTCAAATACATTTAATGAGAATGAGACGTCATATTATCATAAGAGCATCGGTGGTTATCATGCAGCTAAACTTCGCCGTTATCAGGAACTAATCGAGGCTTATATCTCTCCTGAGATGCAAGCCTCCATGACTGCGGTGGTCAAGGCTCAGGGAGATATGACGCGTGTCAATGGTGATAGCATATTCCCTATTCTCAATATGCTGAACACGAAGTATTTCATATTCCCCCTTCAGAATAATCAGACAGTCCCTCTCCATAATACGTATGCGTATGGCAATGCTTGGTTTGTGGATAAGGTCAGCTATGTGGCTAATGCAAATGAAGAGTTGACTCAGCTTGGCAAGATTAACCCTCGTCATGAGGCTGTAGCTGATGAGAAATTTAAAACCCAACTTGGTGAAAGTCAGACTCAGGATAGTAGCTCTATCGTGACTCTTACATCTTATGAACCAAATGACTTGAAGTATAATGTAAAGTCAGGCAAAGGTGGTATCGTTGTATTCTCTGAGATATATTATCCGGGATGGACTGCTACTGTTGACGGTCAGAATGTCGATTTAGGACGTGCCAATTATGTCCTTCGTGCCTTGAATGTAAAGGCAGGTGAACATAAGGTGGAACTCAAATTCTTCCCAACATCTGTTAATGCCACAGAGTCAATAGCATACGCATCCTTCGGTGTTCTTATTCTGGCAGTGTTGCTTATTGCATTTTTTGAATGGAAGAAAAATAATAAGGAGAAAGAGTAATAAATAACATTTTATTCGAGTACGATAAAATTTCCTATGGTCAGTTATCTGATTATAGGGAATTTTATTTTATAAGTTATTCAAAAGATGAATGTGGTGCTAAATGCTAGCATGCATTTTCATTACTGTATGTTCCAAATTCTCGCAATACCTGCTTTTAAGTAGGGTAAATTAAAATATATTCGGTAAGTATATATTAATCTGGTAATATTATTCTTTTTAAATTTTTACTCTCGATAGTCATTATCGATTTAATTATAGGTGGAGATTTCTAGGCTGGATCCAGGTGTGACATCCCGATACAGCTTATTTTTTTTTGTACACAAGATATTCAAGATGCGTTCTTCGTTATATCAGTCACCTTATTTGAACGAAAAGCATATATCCCAACTATAATGAAGCAGATGGTTGGGATAATAAAAGATAAATTTGTTGAAGGAAGGCTTATCCAATTATTGCATTTGACGATTATTGCAGCTTGTATAGGGGGGATGAGAGAACCTCCGACTGTCGCCATTACATGTCCTGCACCAGCCAATTTCATGTTGCTTCCAGTCTGTCGCAATGATATTCCAAAGATGGTGGGATACATCAACGACATGAAAGCACTGACCATGACAAGGCAATAGAGACCGTCTCGGCCGGTGAGAAATATGACGCCGCAGAGTGCTAAGGTGGCTAATATTGCGAAGGTCATGAGCATGTGTTCAGGTTTGAAAAACTTAAGGAGCAATGTACAGCCGAATCTGCTGCAACAATATAATATCATGGCGATAATATTATATTTCTGAGCAGCTAAAATAGCCTCTGACTCCATCATACCTTCGTCAGTAAAGACTTTTATCGCATATTGAATGATGAAAGTCCAGCATGCCACTTGAGCTCCTATGTAGAATATTTGTGCAATAACACCTTCACGGTATTCCTTGATCTTAAGAATCTGTTTGATACCTTCTTTGAAACCGTTTCCGCGATGATCGTCATAAACGTTGGATACTTTAAAAAATCTGATAAGGATAGCCATCATAATAAAGACGACACCTATGAATATATATGGGCGAATGAGAACACCCATATCATAGTTCTTGATAAATAATAACTGATTTGTTGGTAGCTTGGCACGAGCATCGATATCAAGTGGGCATATACGTTCTTGCACATATTTTGCAGCCATGTACATGCCGAGTAGAGCACCGAGGGGGTTGAATGCCTGCGCTAAGTTAATTCTCGTGATCGAAGAACGCGGGTTACCGGAAGTATATACGTATGTGTTGCATCCCACTTCTAGGCATGACAATCCACACGTCATGATAAAGTATGCAAAGAGAAACGAGTAGTAAAATCCACTCATCTTGGCAGGGATAAACATAAATATGCCAATAGCACAAATTGCCAGTCCCAGAAGGATGCCAGCTTTGAACGAATGGAGGCGAATAAAGATGGCTGCAGGAAATGCCATCAGGCAGTAGCCGAGATAATATATCACTTGAACCCAAAGAGAGTCTTTGACGCCAATCATAAAAATCTTTGAGAAATACTGCACCATCGCACCCGTCACGTTGGCCGTGAATCCCCAGAGGGCAAAGCATACAAATATTAAAAGAATGGAAATGTAATAGCTTTTCCCATTTTTGTTAAAAATATTGCTGTCTACCATTGTCCTTACAGATTATTTGATGTTAAGACATGCGGCCGCCCGCACCAATTCGCGATCGGTAAATTCTCCTTTCTTAAAGAGTTGAAGAGTCGAAAGGCTTTTTGATAAAGAATTTGCCGGTATTGTTGCCACGGCATCAATAACCTCACAAACCTTAGCTTCCGGGTGTAGACCTGTTGCTCGTACAAACTGCAGACTGTCCCATCCTTCACCAGAAATCATAGCCAGTTCATATTCTCCGTTATTAATAATGTAAGCTGCATTGTGTTTTTTCAGTTTCACTATACGTTCGGTGATACGTTGCGATTTCTCAGGTAAAGCATAATGTCCCAGTCTTATTGTTGTGGCATGATCGCAATTGGTTATCTTGTCTACCCTCAGAATACCATTTGCCACAGGCATATCGGTGAGTGTCATGCGGAAAGTACTGTCGCTTTGCAGCCATACCGTACGCTCTAGTATTCCATTGTTGAATCCTTTGATAGTATACCTACGTAGCGGTTCCCATTCCCCCTTCTGGTTTTTTACCACATAGTTCATGGCTACTTCGCCGTTTTTTCCGTCAGCCATCCATGGAAAGAGACTATTGTACGACAGTCTGTTATAACATTCGCTGCCGCGGAACAGTTCCGCACCCGGTCTCAGTGTATTATAGTCGCAGAATGCCCTAATCTCACTGGCTCCGCTGTTGGGATAGTTCGTGATAAGTATTTTCGGCCCTTGGTAGTAGTGGTTGTATACATTATCCACCTCCATCATGTCCCAGTCGCCCTCGTTCTCCACGCTGCACCAATATGGGTCATTCTTAGGAAGCATCAGACTGAGAAAGGCCTTAGCACACCAATAGACACTACCTCGGCAGCTGTATCCCTGCAGTACAGGGTCGAAAGCTCCATAGAATCCGGGAGTAGGCACACCGTCTTTCATCAAGTCCGGGTTCTGCAAAAACTGCAGCAGGTCACCGGAAGCGATACGTCTCATCCATCCGTAGTTGATGCCGTTACCGAAAGGTAGAGGGGCAGCCGAAGCAAATCTATACATATTGCTTCGTCCCCACATAATCATGTGTCCGTCACGTCCGAACATGTACGGGTAGCTTGTGTACATCTCAATGAAGTTGTGCCTGAACTTGCTTGCCAGCTCCGGATAATACCTGTCTCCAAAGAATTGCGACCATAACCTTCCGTAGAGCTGGTAAGCCCACATTGAGTAATAATCATAGTTGGGGTTGTCGAGATACCATCCGTTGCCGCGGTAATCGTTGATAAGCAGTTTCACATATTTTTCCAGCAGAGTATCATTCACCTTGTAACCCTCTTTCTTGAAGAAGCTCATGGTGAACACATTGAAAAATCTCCAGTTCTGCGAAATTGTTGGCCCGTCAGCATAACTTTCCATCATGCTTTCTAGCGAGTCCTTTACATTCTGGCTGAGCGGTTTCCATACGACATTGCCGCAGACGAAAAGTGAGATGCTCAGTCCTCCGAACTCCACGAGATCCTGACACGCTCCCCGGTTGCCTCGGTGTGAGATAAATTGTTTGCTTGTGGAGTCCACTAGCAGCGCCAGTTGATGACGGTAGTAGTCGGCCAGTTTTATCCCGTTGATAGTCAGCGTTGAATCCTCCTTTAGCAACGGAGCCGCCACAAATAATGTACGGCACAATCCCTCAAGGGTGGCACCTCTTACCCGTGAACTGTCTTTCGGATAGCACACCTCTCCCATGCGTGTAAAAAACATGGGATCATCAAGGGTCTTTACATGAGAGAATGCGCCATTCAACAGATATTTTGCGGCATCTATCCATCCTTGGCGTGTCATACCAGTATATGGACTCATATTATAGTCGGGTTTGTTAACTACAAAAGTGTTGCTTGCCGTTAATGGAAGAGCGCTTATAACAGTTAATAACAACACAATCACGTTAGATTTCTTCATTATACACAGATTACAATTATCGCACAAACTTACATAAAAAAAACCATATTTTATGCAAATTATCCCAAAAACCCGAAAAAAATGATTAAGTTTGTGCTCAGATCAAACGATTTCTATTTTTTTATTATGAAAAAGTTGCTTTCATTACCGCCAAATCTGGTGGATTATTTCTTTGATATTACTGGTGTTGACAGTAATGAATGGTTTTGCACCAATGACCCCGTGGATCGTAAATTAGGCTCCGGAGGAGGTTCTACATGGTTGTTACAAGCATGTTATGACAGTTGGAATAAAGGCGAGACGTTTGATGAATGGCTCTCGTCAGACAAAAAAATATTGCTTCATGCCGGCGGTCAGAGCCGCAGACTCCCAGCTTATGCACCCTCAGGCAAAGTGCTCACGCCAATACCTGTGTTCAGATGGGAGAGAGGGCAGCGTTTGAGCCAGAATCTCCTGTCGATACAGATGCCTCTTTATGAACATATCATCAAACAGGCACCTGACAATATACACACAATGATCGTCAGTGGTGATGTTTTCGTGCGTAACATCCAGCCGCTACAGCCCTTACCTGATGCTGATGTTATCTGCTACGGACTTTGGATTGGCCCTGATGTGGCCAAAGATCATGGCGTGTTTGTCTCCAATCGCAAATCGCCCAACGAACTCGAGTTCATGCTTCAGAAGCCATCGGTTAAGTGTCTCGGCGAACTCATGCAGGAGCATCTCTATCTCTTTGATATAGGCGTGTGGCTTCTCAGCGACCGTGCTGTCAAACTGCTCATGAAACGTTCCATGTCCGGCGATAAGATAATCAACTATGACCTATATTCAGAGTTCGGCTGCACGCTCGGTTCCAATCCGATGATAAAAGATGACGAACTTAATAATCTCAAAGTGGCTATTCTGCCTTTGCCCGGTGGTGAGTTCTATCATTACGGAACTACCCGCGAGATACTTTCATCTACGCTTGCTGTACAGAATCTGGTCAATGACCAGCGTGTTATCATGCACCATAAGGCAAAACCTCATCCTTCGATATTTATCCAGAACTCAATATGTAAAGTTCATCTTACTGAGGCCAATCCCAATCTGTGGATAGAAAACAGTTATATAGGACAGCATTGGACGCTCTCCAGTAATAATGTCATTACTGGTGTTCCCAATAACGACTGGCAGGTGACCATGACGGACGGTGAATGCATCGATATTGTGCCCGTGGCCGACAGTGATTATGTCATCCGTCCTTACGGCTTTAACGATAAGTTCCGTGGCGAGCTTAATGACGAGTCTGTCACTTTCATCGGTGTTCCGTTCTGTGAATGGGCCTTTCATCGAGATCTTGTTGCCAGTGATATACATGGAAACACCGATTTACAATCAGCCAAGATTTTTCCTATAAGCAGAGATAAGTCTGAAATGGAGATTCTGCTGCGCTGGATGACCACTGAACCCGAGCTTAATGGTGGCCGCGAGTTGTGGATGAGGGCCGACAAACTGAGTGCTGACGATATCTCTGCCATAGCCAATCTGCGCCGTCTTAATGAACAGCGTAAATCCTTTCGTGCCAGCAATTGGCCGTGGATAGCTGCCAATTATGAGAAGAGTATCTTCTATCAACTTGACCTTGATGATGCCGCCCGTGAGTTTCATCAGTTTAAGTTGCCCATGCCCTCACCGATATCAGAGTCAGCATCGCTCATTCAGCGTATTCACGATAGCCTGTTCCGTTCAGAAATCGAGCGGCTCAATGGCGGTGAGTATAAGAACTATGAACAGAAAAGCTTCGAACTGTTACGAGACGGTCTCACGTCGACAGTGCTTCAGGAGAAGCAAGTCCCCCGTATGTCAGTTTATGCTGATCAGATAGTATGGGGGCGCAGTCCTGTGCGTATTGATTTGGCAGGAGGGTGGACAGATACGCCACCGTTTTGTCTTATGGAGGGTGGTAATGTCATCAATTTGGCAATCGAACTCAATGGACAGCCACCGCTTCAAACCTTTGTAAAACCTTGTCGCGAACTTCATATAATTATCCGTAGTATCGATTTAGGTGCATCGGAAATTATCAATACCTATCAGGAACTAGCCGACTTTACCCATGTGGGAAGTCCATTCTCCATCCCTAAGGCTGCACTCGTCCTTGCCGGTTTCCAGCCCGGCTACTCTTCAGAGTGTTATGCCTCCCTCAAGCAACAGCTGCAAGCCTTCGGATGTGGTATCGAACTCACCCTCCTTTCGGCCATACCTGCAGGCAGTGGACTTGGCACAAGTAGCGTGCTTGCGTCTACCGTACTAGGAGCCGTGAGTGACTTCTGTGGACTGGCCTGGGATAAAAATGAGATAGGTAAGCGCACGTTAGTGCTAGAACAACTCCTTACCACCGGTGGAGGTTGGCAAGACCAGTTCGGAGGAATCCTTCCAGGTATAAAACTTCTTCAGACCGCTCCCGGTTTCTATCAGGATCCTGTGGTTAGATGGCTTCCCGACAGCATGTTTGTTCAGCCCGAGTATCAGTGTTGCCATCTATTGTATTATACAGGAATTACCCGTACTGCCAAGAAACTGCTGGCCGAGATAGTCAGGAAGATGTTCCTCAATTCATCAGAGCAGTTGTCTATGCTCCGTGATATGAAACAGCATGCCCTTGACATGTACGAAGCCATACAGCGCGAAAACTTTGATGAGATGGGCCGTCTCATCAGAAACACATGGGCACAGAACCAATTATTAGACTCAGGAACCAATCCTATAGAAGTGAAGAGAATTACCGACCTCGTTGACGACCTCTGTCTGGGCTATAAACTGCCGGGAGCAGGTGGGGGCGGCTATCTCTTTATGATAGCTAAAGATGCCGAAGCGGCAGTGCGTATCAAGCAGACGCTCAGCGAAAACCGTCAAAACTCCTGTGCACGTTTCGTCGATATGACGTTGAGTAAGAAGGGAATGCAGGTAAGCCGCAGTTAGATTTATATATTGTGGCGTATATATTCGCCTGTGGATATACCGAAATTCGATTTGAATAAAGTGCGGAAATAGCTGACCGAGTTGAAGCCTATCATGGCTGCAACTTGGTTGACAGTATAATCACCACTACGTAAAAACTTACGTGACTTATCGAGTCTCACGCTCCTAATAAACTCATTGATGTTCATTCCAGTCAGACCCTTAACTCTTCTGAAGAGGGTGCTGCGGCTCAAAGCCAGTTGCGAAGCGTAGAAATCTACGTTTGAGTCCTCTTTGTTCATATTCTCAGAAATGAGCTCGATAAGATGTTTCAGAAATTTTATATTTTCCTTGCTCACTTCGTCGGAGTTAGCCGCCTCCTCCAGCAGACTTTCGTCATCTGTTTTCGCCTCCAGTATATCTTGGTACAGGTTGTTTAGTTCCATCGTGGCATTCATTGCCTCTCGGTAGTTTTTTATCATTTCCTCGAATTTGATTTTCTGGTTTACCGGCAGGGTGGGATCATCTTTCATTTCCGAAAGCTGTCCGTGCAGAAGTGTAAGCTTCCTTTTCAGCTCCTCGCATTTGTCTTTCAGATCATAAATACGCATTCTTATTGCCATTGTATTCTTATTTTATATACAGCAAAGATAATCTAAAGCAGGTGAAAGACAAAGAAAAAGATCGTTTTTCTTTGCCTTTCACCCGTTCCGTTGTGACGAGTCTTATTTCTATCCGTTTACTAGGTACATATACGAAAGACTTTGCCAATACATTTAATTCTTTTTCCAGAAAGAATAAGCTAAATGCGGAATATAATCTATCACGTGTTATTTTGAGAATTATTCTTTTAGTTAAAAAACACATAAAATAACAACATTGTATCAATATGACTGATTATTGGTCAAATTTGGTCAATTATTGCTTGTGTTATGGTCTCATTTTTTTTATCTTTGCAATGTTCTAATAAATTTAATCGCATTCAAGACAATAAAGCGTTATTTTTTTTAAAAGTATTTAGGTTATTTTTTGATTTGTTTTAGTAGATTAGTTTTTAAGTAGTTTGTTTTTCAATTAAAGTTGGGAGTCTTGGTTTTCCCAAACTTTAGAAAGAGGCCGTTATCCGAGATGGACAGCATCCTCTTTTTTGATTTCGTATTTATCTCTAGTAGATACAAATGAGATGTTGGCGTAAAAGACACAACTTGATTCTATTTTGTTTCCACAAAAACGTATAATTTATTGAGAGTAAGTTGTTTAGAAGTGGAATCATAATAATCAGAACGGGTACACATTGATATCGAATTAGAAAAGCCATGCTACGAACAAGTAAATCAACTTAATTTACTAATTAAATCAAGTTGTTTTATTATTTATAATAAGCTGTTTTACTAAGTAAATTAACTTATTTTACTTTTCTATGAAATAGTAAATGAAAATGAATACATATTGGATTGAATATGAGAATTAGTGACATTACACAGAATGAAATCAGACACAAAGTTTATAAAGATCATTTCTTTAAATTTGTTTCCACGCATAAGTCACTGACAACTTGTGCATTATATTAAGATGTGGAAACAAAATAAAATAAAAAAGACTATTATTATAGATGTTATTTATTCTGTTTTTGTTTGTTTTTCTGTATTCATATTGATTTTCTTCCTATTTTTAATTATTGACAAATATATCTCTTTTATTTTTGTTATTTCACTTCCTTTTATTACCTTCGCATAATGGAATTCAGAACAATAGTGAAAGTAGGGAAGGGCGGATTCGAAATCCGGCCTTTTGAGAACATGCTCTTTGTCGGCTCCTGTTTTGCCGATAACATTGGACGGCGATTCTTGGAGGAAAAGTTCCGGGCGAATGTCAATCCGTTGGGGGTGATGTATAATCCTGCAAGTATTAAATCATGTATAGACCGCATAGACGATGCTCCTAATATAGCCTTCATCACTCTCGGAACTAATCATATTTACCGACTTAAAGAGACAGGTAAAATCGCAGACAACTGTCGCAAGATGCCGCAGAATCTCTTTTCGGAGGAGGTGTTGACGGTAGATGAATGTGTTGATTATTTGGAAAAGACCGTTGATGAGCTGTTCAGAAGAAACAGTCAGGTGAGGGTCG
>Ga0302284_1000061_pt1 | contig 60570 bp, 87 predicted proteins | sample III_Fen_E2_1_FD_198760 | JGI IMG/M metagenome (GOLD analysis project Ga0302284, IMG submission 198760) | Peat permafrost microbial communities from Stordalen Mire near Abisko, Sweden - III_Fen_E2_1 | ecosystem: Environmental > Terrestrial > Soil > Wetlands > Permafrost | place: Sweden: Abisko...
AACCAGAAAGATGGTATCCTGTTTACCTTTAATGTTAAAGGAATACAATTTCTATACTAAAATTGATAAAAATTCTTATAAAGAGAAGGAGGAAAGTTATGTCTAAAATTTCAAAAAAATTATTTGAGGATTATAAGGTAACAAAAAAAATTGTTAAAAACTCTAAAATCACGCATAGTAAAAACGTTGATCAAATTATTGAAATTATCAAACCTTATGTTGATAAAAAATATGTAAAGCATATAAATCACGAAATAACTAAATTTGAATTTTTAAATAATAATGAATATAAAATAAAAGAATTACCAGTTGAATATGAATGGATTAAAATTTCAGAAGAAGAATATTATCGTATTAACAATGATAATAAAACTTATAGTTTCAAAACTGAAATAAAATATAATTATATTTTTGAACCTGAATATGATGAAATTTATTATAAAAAAGGTATAAAAAAAAGAAAATATTTACGAGTATATGTGGTGGAAATGATTATGTGTCATATGATTTTTTACTCACTGATATAATGGATGATCAATATTTAAGGAAAGAAAAATTAAAAAAATTGGAGTCACTAAAATGAAAATAGAAGCTGAATTAAAAACAATGTATAAAATAACTGTTGGTGATACTGGTATGTGTATGGGTCAATATTATAGTGAAGATGATTGGACCGCATCATATTATGGTGAAAATTTAAAAGAATTAGCGGAAGAATTAAGTATTAAATATTTCGCAGGATTACCAACTAGAAGATTTTATTTTAAACAAATGCAAGTTCTTGTTTATGATAATAGAAAATATGATTATAAAACAATTGCGGAATTGAATCAATATAATAAAGAAGATAATGCACTAAAAAAAGAATATACTGAATTTATGTCATATTGGAAAGAATTAGAAAATGATAGAAATAAAATGAGAGAAATTCAAAAATTAAAAAAAGAAAGAGCTGAAAAATTAAAACAGATTAAATATCAAGAAAATAAAAAAGCTAAAGAATTAGCTGAATACTTAAAATTAAAAGAAAAATTTGAAAAATAAACTAAAGAAAGGAGGAATATGATGATATAGATGTTAAAGCCGCCGTAAAGTTTTCATAATGTATGAAATAAATTGCAAAAAATGATATTAACAAAAAAAAAATAACAAATTAAAAAATAAATTATATTATGGAAACAACAGTAAATAATGGTATTACTTATACCTACAAACAATCGGAAATTGAAAGCAAAATTAACAACACTATTGATAGTATTAAAAAATTTGTCAAAGAAAACGACTATCAAGTAACTGGTGATCTTAAAACTTGTTATAAACTTAAATGGAAAAACTTTTCCAAAAAGCAAATGAAGAGAATTCAAAAATATTGCTTCTGGATTGAAATGAGACCAACTTTGAGAAATATCAACACCTTCTTAGGGTTATTATCAAGAACATTTGAAATTGAACGTGTTAAAATCAAAATTTCTTTAAAAGAAGAAAAGATTCAAAAAGCAAGAAAAGAATGGCTGAAGGCTCGTAATGAAGCTGACAAGCTTTTAAACATCTATAAATTAGAAAAAGGCAATTTTTATAAGAATTAATTTGGTTATTATAAAATAAAATACTACTTTTGTGTCAGGGTTATTTTAATCCTGACACAAATTAAAAAATTAAATTAAAAAATGATGGATTCTAAAGAAAAATTAGTAGAAAACTTAGAAAAACAATTAGAAACAGCTCAAGACGAATCACAAGAGGCGTTTGAAAAAGCACCTCATAATATGGATTATAAAGAATTTCATGAATATATGAAACCATTTAATCAGAAAGTTAGTACAATATCCAGACTACTTAGGGTAACAAAAACACCAACATTCGAAAATGATATTCCAGCATATGGTGATATTATGTCATTGAAAGATTTTATTGAAAATGTAAAATGTGGTGGATTTATTGATTATGATGGCTCTGGCAATTATGTAAAAGATGGTAAAGAGAGTGATATTAGTATTTATCCAAGTGATGTAAAATACGGAGCAATAAGAACCGATTTTGATACAATTGTTTGGTATAATCGTTAATAAAAAAATGACAACACTTAAAGTTAAATATAAAGTAAGATATTATGGCGATAGTAAACCAACTATCTTTAACGAAGAAGTTCAAGTTGAAATTGATTCAACAAAAGAGGACATTAATGAAATATTAACATGGTATTATTATCATTTCATAGTTTCAACTAATGTTTCTGAAACTTATTCGTATGAAATAATTAAAGAATAAAAAATGGGTTCTAGTCCTTGCAAGAGCTTACCGAGTTCGAAGTTGGTAAAGTCTCCCACAGTTTGAGGTTGGATAAGAGTCAGATGAAGGTAAGTTGATCGTGAGAATATTCTGATTTGGGGTTCGATTCCCTATGAACCTACATTAAAAAATGGGCTACTGCACTTGGAGTTGAAAGTATGCTAATAAAGTACGATAAAAAGCAAAGGATAAAATTGATTATAGTGTATGGTGCACCTTTAACTATAATTAGTCGTAGGTTCGATCCCTTCGTAGTTCACCAAAAACCCTTGTTAGCTCAGTTGGTAGAGCAGAAGACTCTAAATCTTTGTGTCACTGGTTCGAATCCAGTACAAGCGGGCAAAAATGATCTTGTAGCTTAACGGCAGAGCAATTGACTCTAAATCAATTTGTTGTGGGTTCGACTCCCATCAGGATCTCAATTCGGGGGGTAGCTCAGTTGGTTTAGAGCGTCTGTTTTTACGAGCAGAAGGTCACATTTGGTTCAAATCCTGTCCCCCTGCCTATGACACAATTTAAAAATTTTCAAATTCGTTGGAAAGAAGTTTTAGGAAATAAAGATTTACCTTATTTAATTCGATGGACATTTATTTTCTTTGGATATTCCTTAAGAATTCATCATTGGTTAAAATCTGATGATCGTAGATTTTTTCATGATCACTCATGTAACTTAATATCAATAATTATCAAAGGTAAATATAAAAATATTACACCTAATGGTATATTTGAAGCTAAAGCATGGAAACCTAGATATATGAATGCGTTAGATCAACATTATTTAGATATTCCAAAAGAAGGAGCTTGGACTATTTTATTATGTAGTAGACCATATCACAAATGGGGATTCTATGTTAATAATCACAAGTGGAGACCATTAAGATATTTTCACAAATATGGAATAATACAAGATAAAAATTATCAATAAATGGAAGACTTACTAAAAAAATTAGAAAAAGCTTGTGTAGAAATGGAATTAATTTCTACTCTCACAGAAAAATATAAAAATAATGAAATTGTCGCTCAAATGCTATTCAACAAAAAAATAGAAGATGGCATTATAGAAAAATTTGGAAATGCGAGTATTAATCAATTAAAAATGATGAAATCTTACAAATTTAAATATTATGGTAAAGAAATAACGGACAAACTCATTGATCAAGCAATTCTAAAAAATACAAGGCGAGCTAAATTACTTCAAATTAAAGAAATATCAGAAAAAAATATATAAAAAACCTCTTTTAAGAGGTTTTTTTAGGTTTTTATAAGCTCATATCTGATATTCCACCTTCAAATTGATAATAATATCCTTCACATTTTCTTATTGCTGGTTTCTCATTTTCGTCAACATCTCCACTTTGTCCACGCATATCTTCAATAGTATAATATCCTTTACTCCATAAAACACCTTGAACAAATCCGATCCATCTGTTTATTTTTTCTAATTTATTGGTATCATCAATCATATTTGGAATTTCATTTAACATCCATCTAATATGATTCATATCACTGTTTTCAAATTCAGTATAAGGTTCTTTAAGAATAATAGAATATCCATTATCTTTCAATAAATCGTCATATTCTCTACAAGTTTTTAAAAATTTAGCTTTTTTCATATTTATTTATTTTTATTTATTTTTATACTGATAACTCTAATGCTATAAGTAAATTTGTATTCAGATTATCAATTAGTAAAAATGTATCAAAAACATAAATATTAATTTCTTCTTCTGTAAAATTTATTGATTTAAAATATTTTTTAGGAAACGTTATTGATAAATCATCATGGTTCACTTCACAAATTTTAAGATCCCAACCATTCTCACCAATTGTTAAACTATTATCAATAATTTTCAAATATAATATATCATTTTCATTATCAATTGATGCAATTTTCTTAATTTTTGCATATGAATTTTTATCTAATGCAAATTTAAAATCAATATTATCTTTATTTAGGGTCTTATTAATCTTCTCAATATCAATAGTTGTATTCATACCGCGAACATCACCGCCATTAATACTTAACTTTAATTTTGAATTTTTAAATTTGAAATTATCGGCATAAGTATCATCATTCATAAAAAATTCACAATTAATATTTTCGTTATAATCAAGATAATTCTTAAGTGTACTCTCAAATTTACCACCGGCAGTTATAATAAATCTTATTTCATTGGGAATATCATTTTTAAATGAAAAAATCTCATTTGTCTTAAAAATAAAAGACTTAAATGCATTAACATTCATCTTTTCTCCAACAATAGAATATAAAAGTATATTATCATTATTTATTTTTAATAAAATTTCGTCGTCAATTGAAAGTAAATCATGTACTTTATCTAAAAAGAACGTCATTTGAGGTAACGACATTGAGAATTTGTGGGTAATATCTGGCATAAATAATATTTTATTTTTTATAGATAAAAATAGAGTATTGGTTTTATTTTTCGAAAAATAATTTATATATTGTAGTCTTGAAAGAAAATTAAAAAAGATAAAATGAATAAAAACGAATTATTACAAATGACAACGAAAGAAATTGAAAAATTTCTTAATAACAATATTTCAGCAATTACTTTTGAATCAGAATATGCTGAGCAAGTAAAAGATAGAATGATCAATAATGTAAAAACATTATTTGACAAATCAGTTGAAATATCAATACCATATTATACAAATCAAATATTTGCTATTAACATAGATAATTTATATATTACTTTTAGTGTAGGTACTAAAATAACTGGTAAAACAATGGAAATATCAAGATTAAGAAAAAAAGATATTAAAACAGTAGGTAAATTCAAATTTAGTGATATTGTAATCTCTTTCTATAATCCATATTTTGAAAAAAATAATTTAGAAAATTTTACTGTTAAAGTAAGTAGTAATTTTTCTTGTACAGGTGGGGCTTCAATATCTTTAAAACATAGAAAAGAAAAATTAATTGATATGTTAGCAAAAAACATATTAACAGAAGAAATACAAAGTCAAGATGAAAATTGGAGAGATATTAGAAAAACTATAGTTTTAAACGCATCCCAACCGAAAATAAAAGAAGAACTTTTTAAACCAAATTTCAATCAAGAAAGATGGGATTTTATTTTACAAAAAACAGAGGAAGTTAATAAAGAACTAATAGATAATGAGATTGAAAAAATATTTTCTTTAATAAAATAAAAAACTCACATAAATTTAAAAAATAAAGAAGATTTAGAACAAATTTTAGTAATGAAAAAATATTTTCTTTAATAAAATAAAAAACTCACATAAAATTAAAAAATAAAGAAGATTTAGAACAAATTTTAGTAATGAAAAAATATATCTTCCCTATAAAATATTTAAGAAAAATGATATTAGATATTTTTCAATATTTAATTTTTACCTACTTGGATATCTATTATTATTATTATTCATTGACGGTCTATTTCTATATACTCTACTATAAGCACCGGCAACTCCTTCAGTATTATTTGATTTACTAGTTATACTTTCTACAAATCTTAAAACATCACCAGACAAATTACAATTAACAAGCATATCCACAAGGTTCTTATAACCAATATTATCAAATGCTGTTGATAACGTTATAGTTGACATAACAACATCATCGTGCCCACTTTCTGCGCGATAAGTTACATTTCCAGAAGTAGTTTCGTGCTTACTAAATGTTGTAATTTCATTTATATTAACTTCACTATGCAATATCATTCTTCTATTTCTAATTGATTGTTGAAATTCTTTATCTATAATTAAATGTTTATCTTTTGTCAACCTTAAACCTATTTTAGTTACAATATCTTCCCTATTTTGTTTATATCTTAAAAATATTGAATTAGAATATTGATTATCACCATCAAAAACATTAGGTAAATGTGTTAAAAACTCTGAACCATAAGTATTATTCTCTAAAACAACTTTTACTTTTTCTGAATCAAACAATTCAAATGCGATTAAATAAAAAATATGAGCAACCTCACGAATAGAATAAAGATTATTTCTATACAAACCAATTTGCTCAATTTTGAACAACTCATAAAGACTTTCATACTTGTGCTTTTCAATCTCAGATTTATCACGCAGGGTGAGCTTAAATATGTTTAAAACCGAATAATCCTTGGCAAGTCCTTCTGATAAATCCACAGAAATCAAAATATAATAATCTTTAACTTTTTGTATATTGAAAAGATTTGGGTCTCTAACAAATTTCAACGATTCATAAGGAATATTTAATCTATTAAATTGCGGAAATTCAATATAATCAAATGGTAACTGCTTACTTTTTAATAAATCAATAGTTTCTTTATTAAAAAGAATTCTATCGCCAGTAACAAAATGTAATCCATATTCTTGATCAAATTTTTCTGCTGAACCAATAAGTTTTGTTTCTTCTTCTTGCCAATTAGAAACAACGGCCAATTCAGGTAATGGTATTCCATTTATACGAATTTTTCTAATATTATCTATATAAGTTTTTTCATCTTCAATTTCATATTTAACACAATCTATAATATCATCACCAACAGTTTTCTTATATAATTTAATATCATAATTTTCTCTAATTTCTCTTAACACTATAGATTTAGAAAGACCATACTTTTTTAATTTAAAATCCATTATTTTAATTTTAGTATCTTCACGTCCAGGTACTTGATTCCAATACACCCTCATTGCCTTATATGGGTTCTTATTTGGATCTTCATCAGGCAATTCAGCAGCAGTTATCAATTCCCAAAACATATTATATCCACAAGGTGTAGAAGTTATTATAATCCTAGAATTTTCAACAGAAGATACTACTGGAATAATAGCTCCATAATAATCTCTAATAAAATTATCTGGAATATGAGCAAACTCATCAAGATACAAAAGGTCAATAGTAAATCCAATTGATGGCTCCTTTGTTCTATTTTCTGTTTGAATACGGGAATTATTTTCAAATGCAATTTGTGTTTCATTCCAGTTTGTAACGCCTTTCTTCAGAAAGAATGGCAATAATTTATAAATATCTTTAATTTTTCTAATGATTTCTTTTACAGTTTTACCTTTATTTGCAACAATCATACATCCTTTATCATCATTAAACAATACAAAATGCAATAAAACAATAGCAGCAGATACTGTATTATGTGATAATATATCATTAGTATAATAACTCATTTCAGGAGTATCAATTGATAAATCAAACATACTCACTTTACCATACATTTTTTTAATAGACACAACTCTACTTAAGCCTTGCTTAGTTAAAACATAATCATCTGTAGTTAAAGTTATAAGCATTTTAGGCTCATAATCTTTACAAAAAACAATGTGTGTATCTGCACCTTCTAACCATAAATTATTTTCTAGTTTTAATCTATATCTTTGAAATGGTTGTGTTATATTTATTTCTGTTACAGGAACCATTCCATAATCGGTTTCAACTAATAATTCTTGATCTAAAAAAATAGTATTAACGAATTTCTTTAGTATATCATCCTCATTAGGATTGAAATTTCTAAATTCATATCTTTCTATCAATTGAATTATAAAATATATTACATTTTTTATTATATTTTTTAGCATTTAATTTTCTTTATTTTATTTCCAAATATACAAACCTTTATTATTCAGCAATCCTTCGCAATAATTCATATCTATATTATAATTAGGAAAAACTATAGATAATATATGTTTATATATTCTAATTTTTTTCTGTAACACAGTATCACCAATTATAAAATATTTTGGAATATTAATATTATCTAAAATATTACCAATTCTAACTAAAACTTCTTTTTCTTCATTTAATGCTGTTAAATCATCATATTCAAAATCATCAACATCATATTTATCTAATGTAAATGATATATTCCAAACAAACTCACTATTTATTTTTGAATTAAAATTTTTCAACGGAGCTAAATCAATTCTATATTTATTACCAGATTCAGTTTTAAACCATATTTTATATCCAGATTTATCATAATTTGAATAACTTGAATCAAATTTAAAAAATTCAATTTCACACTCTGTATCATCATATTTTTTATCAAAAGATTCTAATATGACATTTCTATTAAATCTTTCAAAAGTATATATCTTCAAAAAAGTACTAATTCTATCAGATAGATTATGATTATTAACATAATTAATATATGTCTTATTAGTTGTTGAAATAGATTTAGTTTTTATCATAAATTTAAATATTTTTTACACTTATCTAAAATCATATCTTTTCGGTTTTTATATTCTGAATCCCATATAGTCAACACTTCAAAACCATTTTCTTCAGCAACTTGTTTTTTCCTTTCATCTTTATCCCACATTTCTTGTGCTGTTATATTTTTTCTAAATGGATGAGGACAATCAGAAGTTTCATATAAATTTGGATTTGCATGATATTCATCACCATTATATTCTATTATTTTTTTATTCTTTAAATCAACAAAATCATATAGCCAAACACCGCCTTCTTTTTTATTTAACCGATATTCTTTATTTTTAGTAGCAAAAAATATGAATTCTTTATCTTTAACTAAATCATAATAATTTAATAATTCATAAAACAATATTTGTGAAACATTTGAATATCCATATTTTAAATTTCCATTTTCAGTTAAAGATTTTTGCCATTTTTCTTGTCTTTTAGTATAAATTTTTTTACCTTCAATTTCACCATATTTTTCAATACATTTTTCTAAAGTAAAGGTCAATTGTCTTTCTTTTAATTTTTTTTTAGCATCTTCTTTATTGAAACCTTTATTTATCCAATAATCTAATCTTACTGTATATGATTTTTTATCACACACTCTTTTAACAAAATTATTTTTTTCTTCAATAGTATAATAATTTTTAAAATTATTTGAAAATGGAGATCCTGATTGTCTTTTTTCTAAAGTAGTTTTTGATTTATGATTAGGATTTTTTTCTCCCATAATCTTTTCTGAAAACATTTTTTTATATTTTTCGGTTTTCATATGCTTTCCACTATTTATTGAGGTTTTCTTATTATCTGTTTCAGTATATAAAGGTTCACCTGGGTACATATTTTTATAATCCTCAGACGTTATACCATGTGATTTCAAGTGTCTACCATAAATTCTTTGAGATTGAAATCCGCATATTTTGCAAGTAATAAAATCATTTTCCTTATTTTCCATAATCTTTTTTATTCTATATATAAATATTTATTGGTCGCATTTAGTCAAAATGGTAAAATTATTGTAATTTATATAATATTTTATATAAAAATACTTTTATATTTTCTAATAGCATTAACTTTCTTTCCTTCTTAACTTCATTATAATAAAGAAAGCCAATAGGAATTTTTACTGTTTGTCCTGATTCCGAAACAACTAACACATTGGTTATAAAGGAGTTACACTTACCCGTCTGACGGCTCGCCATCAATATACTTCTAGGATTTTTTGTATATAAATCTATAATATCTTTTTGGTAATCCCTAAGTGTCATTGGTCCAATTGTACCATCTTCTCTCTTAATTTGACAATAATGTTCAGCAAAATAATGAATATTAATTTTACATTTAATATATTCTTCAAATTCATCATCTGTCATAGCAAATGTCACATTTGCTTTACGAACACCTCTTGTATTTGAAAACCAAAGTTTTTCGTGCCTTTTTAATATTCTTCCTAAGTTCTCTTTCTCTTCAATATATTTTATTATATCTGTTGTTAAAATAAAACTATCATCTTTTTCCGCCATAATTCATTATTTTTTATTTATTCAAAAACAAAATCAATATTATATCCCTTTATCACAAAATTTAAATATAATATATCTCTTAATGTACCTTCAAATAATTGTACATCAAAAGTATATCCTATTGCTATCAGTTCAGGAATATAAGTTATAATTTGTTCTTCTACTTTATTTTTTAAATTGCCAGTTGTGACTCTTGTTTGCCACAAATAATACTCTAAATTAGCACCAATATCAAGATTACCTAGTACCTCACCTTTATTGGTAAATAATATCATTTCTAATTTTTGTACTATTACTTCAATTTCATCATCTTCTATAATTCTATCTGGTTCATATTTTGGATGCCCAGGATATCTTATAACTAAATCTTTTACATCTCTTAGTGCCATGGAAACCGTATTTTTATTATATATATAAAAAAAATACATTTCCCTATGAATGAGGTTAATTTTATATCAGTTATAGATTATATTGGAGAGATAAATGGTGGAGTTGCTGTTTTATTATCTATGAAAGTTAAAGAAAAAATATATGAAATATCTTATTGGTTTGATAAAGAAAATAATTATCGAATATCTTCTGATGATAACTTTTTACAGGATTATAACATTAAAGATATATATGAATATAAAAACTATAAAAAATTAGCATATTATATACATACGTTTGTATTAGATAATAAAGAAGAAATATTTAAGGAATTTTTACCTTAATAATTATTTACTTGAAGTTACACCTTTCCAAATAATATTAATTGTGCTAAATCCAGTTGTTGTTTTTGGATCTTCACTAAAAAAAACACCATTTCTATTACTCCAACCACCTCTTAAAATAACTAATTCATTTGATCCAATAACAATATCACCTAAAACAGGGTCAATACCAATTAATACACTAGCATCATATTGAGATGTACTATTATATGACACAACTGTACTATTACCAACAGATAATGAAGAAGATGTGCTTAATGCGGCATTAATTGTTGATGTATTAGGAACAGATGAACTATTATTTGAACTATTTGCAGCATTCTGTTGATTTTGTTGTGCGGTTACAATATTTGTGTAATTATTTGCTGAAACATTAACAGCCGATGATGATGCTACATAAGTATTTTGAACTACATTTTTTTGTGTTGATGATAGCAAAGCTCCATCTCTATGATAATCTTCATTATCTTTGCCAACAAATTCTATATTAATTGAATCTATACCATCTACACTATTTTTGATTTGTGTAATCAAGTCTGATTTAATAACTCTATCATATCTATCATAACTTGAAAAATAATTAGACAAAGTTGTAATAATTTGTGATCTAATATTATCTTCTGAAACATCATCATAAATTATAACAAATATATTTACAACAAAATATTTTATCAAAGGATCTATAACTTTTATTGTACTTGTAATACTAATTATACCTTGCATTTTAAGATAAGTTAATATTCTATTCTTCTCAGTATCATCTAAATAAAAAGCATCTAAAGGTACATTAAAATAATTAACATCAGTTGAAAAATAATCTGTAATTCTTGGTATTAAATATAAATACATTTCATTAATATTAATATTATCTAATGTGCCGTCACTATTAATATCAATTTTAATCATATCTAAATTATTAAAAGCATTAACTTTAGAAAACATATTTAATTTTTTAAGATGATAAATAAATTGAGATGGAGTCGCAAGAACAAAATTTCTTGATACATAAGGAATAACTGATTTAGTATATTCCAAACTTTCACCATCACTAGCAAATTTTATGTCAGTTTCAATAAATAAATCAAAAATCTGACTCGCTTGAATAATATTTCCATTATCATCATACATATCATCAACAAAAGTAAAATCATTAACTTTATTATTTAATATATTTCCTTGCAATCCATTATTCAATAAATATGTAACTGATATTGTTGATCCAATAGGGGGAATACAGCCGTTAATTCCATTACCAAAATACACATCTAAACCACCATTAAATCCAGTTCTTGTATAACAAGCATATTCATTATCAAGCATATCGTATAAATGATCCCTAATCTGTAAATTTATTCCATTTAAATAAATAAGAAAATCAAAATTATCAATAGTAGAACTATTACTAACTGTAACCTGAAAAGATTGAGATATTGTACCATCACCAGTAAAATTTTGTGTATCGTATTTGCCTTGTACTATATTGACAAAAAATTGGCAACCAGGTGTTAAAGGATATACATTTTTAGATGTGCCAGTTTTTAAGGAATAATAAAGTCCATTACTTTTATTTTTAAGTAATGTATTATCATATATTACAACCTGTTCGCCAGAAATAGTTGATTGAATATTAATACCTTGTTTAAGCTTAAATTTAATAGTACCTCTGGCCGAAATTGATCTTGATGGATTATGCCCAGATATTCTAGCAATATTTCTAATCATTCTTATAGTATTTGCTTGGTCTATATCTAGTTGTTTAACAAAATTTTTCAAATATAATATATTCTGAAGAAAGAATTCTTTAACAACTTCTAATATTTGGCCATAAGGTGATGCTGAATTAAAAAGAATACTAGATTTATCATATGCAGAACTCAACCAATTATTTATCTGATTTGTTAAATTTGTATAATTCAACTCTATTCTATTAAAAACTCTGTTAAGTTTTGTGGATCTTGCCATTTTAAATTTTTATTTTATTTTTTAAATTATCGCCTATTCTTTCAATAAGGTTTTTCAAATTAGTTTGTGTATCTTCATATATATTATCAAAAATTTTAAATTTAAATACATATTCTTTTTCACCCTCTTTTGAAATTGTCAAATTAACATTTTTATTATTATTTAAGTCAATTATAAAATTGAAAAATAATGATTTACAAGGCATAATAGATATTTTTTCTTCTTTAACATTTATAACTGAAATGTCTGTAATTTTATTTTCTTGAAACCATTCATTAATTAATGTTGATGGTGATTTAATAAATTTTGATAATATTTTAATATTTTCACCAAATTTATTTTCCTTAAAAACATTAGTAATTTTATTTGAAAAATCTTCTAACGTCGTAAAATCAACTCTAACATACTCACAATTAATATCAAACAAATACGTAAAATTACTCTTAGTTAATTTAGATTTAGTATTATCACAATTAAAAATAAGTTTTGTATAAATAATATTAATATCATCATACAAAATTTTATTCATAGAAATAATTAATCTTAAATCTTGTGTACCTTCTATTTTTTCATAAACACTTTCAACTGAAAGCACTTTTGTAGAATCAAATACTTGTTTAATTTTATTAACTAAATCACCTACTAATATATCCATTAAATTAAATTATTTTATATGTAACATCATATCTCTGATTAAAACTACTATTATCAGATCCATTCACTCTTAATATAGATACTTGTAAACCCCTATAATAACTAACTCTAGGCACACCACGTAAAATATACCCTCTAATATCGTGTATTGATAAATCTATTTTTATAGTATTTCCAGATTTACAAATTATATTATATGATCCACTCCAATCTACTGTATTTCCAATAGTATCAATCAAATAAAGATTTTGAACATATACAGTATTTCCAGTTTTAAACATATCTTCTGTTAATGTCAACTCAGTATATCCGGTTGAGCACCAACTCGATCCTGTATTCATGCCAATACAATTAACATATATATTATCATTTAAATAAAAACTATCATCAAACACAGATGATTCCGGTACTAAAATATTATAAGTTATTAAATCTTTTGGCAAATTAATACTAAAAATAGGCATTTCAATTTTTGTTACACCACTAGTAAACATCATATTAACTGTCAAGTTTTGTGCGTATTGTGCGTATTGTGGTTTAATTACTATATCTAATCTTTGCTTATTCTTAAGATCATTATCGAAAGTTAGAACAACTGGCCCAAAATTATTATTAGAAATATTATCATTTATCAGGTTTAATAGCATTTTACTAGAATAAGATAAAGTAACAGTATAAGATGCGCCGGTATTAGATTGATTGAAATTATAAACATCAGTTAAACTAAGATTTTTAATATCATCATACTCAACACCAATAACATTAAATTTTAATTTAGGATAAACTCCAGAATAATCAACAGAAATTCTAGCAGAATCTGAGTCAATGAACTGATTAGTTGCATATAATTTCAATAACTCCTCCATATTTGACATTCTACTTTTTAAATCATCAATATCAGTTTGAGAATATATTAAGGATTTCATATCTTGAAGATCCATATTGATTCTAACAAATTCTTGTATAATATTAACAAAATTTTCATTTACTTGATAAAATCTTTTCATCATCTCATTATACATATCAAAACCAAACATATTATAAATTGTAGTTGGGTCATAAGTTAATGGTTGAACATCATTATCAATATTATAATGAAGATTTAAATTAAACATATAAGATAATCCATCATGAACGCCATTAGTTACCAATTTATGATAAGGTGTTATCAAATTAGAATAACTGTCATCATCATTTTCTGGATTATTTAAAAATTCTATACCATATAAATTTACATATGAATTTACATTATTATTTGAATCGACTTCTATTAATTCATAGTACCATAAAATTGCATTAAAATCAAAATCTGCTGGTGCTTGTCCTTCAATTGAAAGAGAACTAAATTCATCAAAGTTTTTAGTTTCCAAACCAGGGATATTCATTTTATAATAATGATTTTTATTAACATCAAGAAAAACTCCATCTATTGAATCAGAATTAAAATCTGTTAATTTTTCAACATAATTATCAGCATTTAATCCAGTATTATCAGTTAACATAGTACCATAATAATCACCTTGATATCTAACACTATCTCCATTAGAACACATATAAGTATAATCTACAGTATCAAATTGTCCAAAATATGAGCCTGGATAATTCTGAGGATCAGTTCTCATTGGTGAATTTAAACTCTCTGTACCAACAATTTCTCTTTGTATTTCATCTGCAAGAATTGGAATCTCTAAATTTGGATAATAATTAGTATTATCTCTAATTCCAAATAATATAGTTGGTGTTTTACCAGCTTGATGAGGAATATATGCAGTAACCTCCTGTCCTACTCTAGTTGCAGTTTGAATATTTGTTATATGATTTATCTCACCAACATATTGAATCAATTTATTATAATCTAAATCTACATATGTTGCAATTAAAGATGTACCACCTTGATCTTGAAAATTCAAATCAATCCATATCATTGTGGAGCCAGTAGTAAACTCAATATTTCCAATTGTATAACTTTGTCCTAAAACCATTGTTGTTTCAGAAATAAAAGCATTATCATTAGAATCACTACTTTTTAAAATAATTTTATCGCCAATCTTAAATTTCGCAATTGAATTTATTATAAGCAATGGGGTATTCCAAGAATCTGTTGGTCCAGTATATGTAGAGTCCTCATAAACACTCTCAACCTTATAATCTACAATTTCTCTTTCTTTCCATAAATATTTACGAAAATAATCTGTATTAGTGACTGTTGAATTGTTTTTATTATCAAAATCAGATAAATTTTTATCCCAATCAACTTTATGAACAGCAGGTTCAAAATCTATTAAATTTAATTTTCTAAGCCATTTAAAAAATATCATTTCTGTTGGAGTATATCTCTCACCAATATTATAAAAATCGGCATTCCCATTTATTCTACTTTCATGCAAAGAAGTATCATAATTAGCAACATAATTTCTTAATGATTCCACTAATTGATCTGATAATTTTGTTGGTGTTGTGTAATTTGGATCATCACAATAAAATGGAGCATTACCATCAGTACTTTTTGGTAAAAAATCCATAATTCCATCAATAGGATTAGGTTGACCATTCACTTGTCTAGGAATATTTAATAATGCAAACTTAGTAAAATTAAGATCATAAAAATCATTATAATTTGCTAAATTTATATCTGAAGAACTAGAAGGAAAAGCGTAGAAAGATGTACCACGCTGTTTCATAGCCTTATAGCAAGGAGTTGACATAATTATTTAATTTATTTTTTAATTTTTCTATAATATTTTCGTTATATTTTATTCTTAATAACTTAATATTATTATTTTTACAAAAATCAGTCTTGATTTTGTCGTTATTTACTCTTTTTATAAATTCTATCTCACCACCAAATATAACACGTGGTTCAAAATGTTGCAGTCCATCAAATTCTACACACAAATCATAATCCGTTAAATAAAAATCAAAAGGTAAAACATTTATATTTTTACAATTATCAAATTTTTTCTGTGGTATATATTTAATATTATTGTCTGATAAAAAATTCATAATTGCATTTTCTCCTTTACTTTGATTACAAATTGGGCAGCCACAACCACTAAGATGTATATGCGCTAATTGCTCAAATTCACCATGTTTTTTACAAATAATTTTAATTTTATCTGTACATAAATTATAATCAACTAATGAATAATCATATTTATTTCTATGAACTTTTTTTGCTTTCAAAATAAAATCTTCTGTTGTAGATTTCATAGTACCACCACATTTTGGACAACCATATCCATATATATGATCACAAGCTTTTTGTTCAAATTCATCATGAATTGAACAAATAATTTTTACTTTATCGTAAGCACCCTTATAATCAACTAATGAATAATCATATTTATTGCCGTGTATCTTTTGTGCTTTTTCAATAAAAATATCAGTATCTAATCTTTTAACATCGTCAGAACATTTTTTGCAACTATTTCCTCTTATATGATACACTGGCTCCTGCTCAAATTCACCATGAGTAGGACAAATTATTTTAACTTTTGTATATTTGTCTTTATAATCAACTAATGAATAATCATATTTATCATTATGTACTATTTTAGAACTCTGTATAAAATTTTCTTCTCGTTTACATAAAACACACCCAACATCAATATGTGATTGTGGAAATTGTTCAAATTCACCGTGCTTAGAACATATTATTTTGACCTTTGTGAATGTATTTTTATAATTAGTTAAACTATAATCATATTTATTATTATGAACAATATTTGCATTTTCAATAAAATTATTAATATTTGTTGCGCATTTTTTACAACCGTGTCCATCTAAATGTACATAAGGTAATTGTTCGAATTCACCATGTTCTGGACATAATATTTTTATCTCTGTGTGAGCATTTTTATAATTAACTAAACTATAATCGTAATAAAAATTATGTTTTTCATTTGATCTTTCAATAAAATTAGATAATGTTAATTTAGTTGAACCACCGCAACATGGACAACCTCGTTTCATGAAATGTTTATCAGGAGTTTGTTCAAATTCACCATGAACAGAACATATAATTTTAACTTTAGTTCTTAAATTTTTATAATCAACTAAAGAATAATCATATTTGCCGCCATGTAATAATTTAGATTTCTCTATAAACAAATTGTTATCGTATTCCATATTATTATATATAAAAATTACTATCTCATAAAAATAAAATAGGCTCAATATTGTTTAATATATAAATTAAAAAAATATGAATTTTACAAACAATTTAGGACAACATCCCGCATATATTCTTGGTATGTTATCGAGCAAAAGATTAAAAGATTTTTTTAATTTACCTGAAATATTTATAGAAACAGGCACATGTAAAGGTGATGGTGTTGATTGGGCATTAACTAATTTTAATGAAATTGTATCTACAGAAATATATGAAAGTTTATTTTTATATTCAAAAGATAAATTTAAAAATAATGATAATGTAATTATAGAAAATTTAGACACATTAGATTTTTTAAATAAAAAAGTACCAGAATTAAATAAATCAACATTTTTTTACTTAGATGCTCATGCGTCTGATAATAATTGTGGTAGTCATCCAAATCATCCAGTTCCTTTTGTTCAAGAAAGTGAAATTATATTGAATAATTTTTATGATTTAAATGAAATGATAGTCGCAATTGATGATGAAAGATGCTGGAGTGAGCAAATGAAAAATGATGTGATAAACTTATATAAAAAATATAATATGTCTGATATTTATTTAGATGATACTATTATTTTTTGTAATAAAAAATGGCTATTTGTAAAATTTTATCATCAATAGTCATTACGGTTTTTATTTAATTTTACGACCATCAACTTCAATTGTTGAAACAAAATCTTTGGTTAGTAGCCTGTACTTTGTGGCATCTTTCTTAATTGGGAAAGGTTTTTGATAAATAAATTCTGACATGGTTAAAATATCTGTATGATTATTAATTCGATAAACAATTCATTTCAAAGATTATTCGTTGGATAACCAATAGCAAAAATACATAAAAAGATGGAGCGCGTTCGGGTGAAATATGAAATTTGTCTTAATCTTAGCGTTGAAGGTTTGCAAACTTTTGGGCTAAAGCCCAATAATATCGATTATTGCATTGTCACGACCTTAAGGTCGTGGTAATTCATGCATTCACGACAAGGGCTTTAGCCTAAAAATACTGTAGTTGAACCCTAACAAACGACCTATAAAAGCCACAGCAACACATCTATGCAATCATATCCGCCAACGGAATCCGGTCTGTTTCGGTATACTTTCCAATTCATAAAATATTCCTATCTTCAAATGTACCACACCATAAACGCTTCGTCAATTCCATTCGAATAAGTCTTATATCTATTTCATAATCATTATTTATTCTTTTAATATTTTCATAAATTTTGGATTCAGATTTATATTCATCCATTAATATCTCATTACTTTCTGATTTTTCTTCATACTCTTTCAATAATAATTTTAGTATTTCAGTTTCAGTTTGCTCATAAATTTCAATTGTTTTCATTCTCTTTTAATTTTTTAAGTTTTTTTCGTCTTTCTTTCTTCTCTTTTAATTTTTCATAATTAGGTTCATTATAATTTATTTTACCAGATGTATAATTTTCAAGTATAAATTCTAATTCTAAATAATCATTTCTCATAATTACCTTAAATCCGCCAGTTGATATAGAATCCCCATTGTTTGCATCTGAATCACATATATCGTTCAACATTCTAACAGCTTGGCTTTTTAACTCATCTATTGTAGGTATTCCAAATTTTGCATCAAACCACTTCCATTCTAAAGATGTCATTACCCTATTTACTCTAACAAAATCAAAATTATCTAAAATATAATTGATATGTTGTTCCTTATTTATTGTAAAATATGATTCCATTTTAAATATGATTTGGATTTGTAGCAAAAACATCACCTCTATTAGCATATAACATTCTAGTTTGATTATCTAATATCCAAGTAAAAGTATTAAATCCTAATTTTGTAAATCTATCTTGAAATTTTGTATATACATTTTCATCATAATTAAAAACACCATGGTGATATTCTAATGCAATACTCTTAATTTTAACCAAGTTGACATCAGATAAACCTTCAAATATTTTTAACTCTGCACCTTCTGTATCAACTTTCAAAAAATCAATATGATCTATAAAATTTTTGGAAATAATATCATCTAATGTTATTGTTTTTACAAATATATTTTTATGTTCAAAATGCCCTGGTGTTCTATCAAATTCAGTCTCTATAATGCTATGTCCTCCATTACCAGTATGAGTATATAATAATTCTAAAATTTCATCACTCTTATTAGATACAGCAAGATCAAATATCTGAGCATTAGGATTGTTTTTTTTATTTATTTCATAATTATTTGGAAATGGCTCAAAAGAAAATACTCTTGATGCACCCATATCTAATGCCAATGCTGTAAAAATTCCAATATTACCACCACAATCAACTACTATATCACCTGGTCTAATCACACAATCACCTTTAAAATAATCTTGCCTGGTATATATTTCATGATAAGTTATAGACTCTGGATGTTCTACTTTAAATCTGTTGCCCCAACTTTCTCTTAATAATTCCGATCCTTTTTTTAAATCTACAATTTCTGTAGTTCCATGTACATAAAATTCACTCTTCATTCTTTATATTATTTTGTTTAAAATATTTAATAATCAGCATTATAGTAATGTGCAACTATATATTCTGGTTGTTTTTCTAATTTTTTAAATTTTAATCCCATACTCGCCAATTTAAACATAAATTTAAAATCGTGTCCATAACCATCTGTCCAACAACCTTTTAATTCTTTTATATTTTTATGGCTTATAGAACTTGTACCAATACTTGCCCATCTAGGCTCAACAATTCGTAAATGTAATTTTTTAAATGTCGCATCTAATGTCATATAATCATTATAATAAACAAAATCCACAGAATCATCAAATTGATCAACTATTATCTGCAAATGCTTAGGTCCTAAAACATCATCGGAGTCTAAGTATGATATTATATCACCATCAACTAAATCTATTGCAACATTTCTCATCGCACCAGAATATAATGATTGCTTAGGTATTTGTAGTAATTTAATATTTGGCTCATTAGAAAAAAACCTATTATATAATTCAACAGTTACTGGGCAGCCATCAGATACTATAACTAGTTCTTTATTTTGATATATTTGCTTTTTGAAGCTATTGACAGCACGAACAAATTTTTTATCTCTATTAGACGCTGCACCGGGATATGGTAAAAGATAACTCGCCATAATGACACTCACTTTTGGATTTATCATAAACTATTAATTTATTTTTATAAATATATAAAAAAATAGTAATTTGGTTTATTTTAAATTAAAGCAGTTGTTGTAGTTGTTGTTAGACCGCATATAATTGCATTGGAATAAAAATATCCAGATGGTGAAATACTAATACTACTAACAGTACAAATTCTTAATGGCATCAATGTGTCACCACTTAAACAAGATTCTAAAGGATTATTTCTATTTGCAATTCTACTACCAGCCGCACCACTATTACCTATTGGAATAGTTACTATAATTGGATCTGCACCTTCAGGTGAATAATCATTATATATAATATTAGGTATAACTGAAATTGTATATGTCACATCAGCACCACCAAATAAACTAATACCAGCATAAACTGTATTATTTGATCCAGGTTTGTTACATCCAAATCCAACATCAACGGTGATGCATAATACTGTTGTGGTTGTTGTGGTTGTTGTTGGTATAGTTGTTGTTGTGGTTGTAGGTATAGCAGTTGTTGTAGTCGTCGTTGGTGTAGCAGTTGTTGTAGTCGTCGTCGTTGGTACAGCAGTTGTTGTTGTAGTCGTTGGTGCAGCAGTTGTTGTTGTAGTCGTTGTAGGAGAAAACAATATCATATCAAAAATATCTGTCACTAAAACATTATTAAATCCATCTGAAAAACGAGGATCTCCAGCAACTATACCTCCAACAGTCCAAAAAGGTGGTACCGAAAATACACTTGTGTATGTTTCAGTTGAACTATAATTTGAAAGAATATATTCTTTCAAATCTAAAATATTTATTTTTTTACAATCAGAAGAATATGTATTATCATTAATCTTATCAACTGGAATAATAACATTTTTTAAGTCTAACTCTTGTTGTAAATTTCTAATTCTTATTATATTTGACATAAATATTCTTATATTTTTAAATACAAATACCTTTTTTAAATTTGACAATTATTGTATCACCATCATTAACATCAATAGTTGTTGAATATACGCCAGATCCTGATCCTGAGGCTATTTGAAAGCAATCTGTTGAATAGGTAACACCACCTGTAGTATAATATATAATTAAATTTCTTTCAGATCCTAATGGTGATGCAGTGTAAGTAATAGAAATATCTTTACTTAATCCATAAGGAAGAGATGTATAATTGGTATTTATATAATCATGTATTGGAAAAGATATACCTGAAACTTGAACAGAGTTTATAGTTATATTAGTTATTTGAATGTCGGTACCGCTCTCAAGAACAACATTAACATATGTAATATTAAGAGTTGTTGTTGTAGTTGTAGTAGGTGCAACAGTTGTTGTTGTGGTCGTTGGAACAGTAGTCGTTGTTGTGGTCGTTGGAACAGTAGTCGTTGTTGTCGTAATTGGTACAACAGTTGTTGTCGTTGTTGTTGGTACAAAAGTCGTAGTCGTAGTCGTAATTGGATCTGAATAAAACATTAAATCTAATAATTCTGTTATTGTCAATCCATTAATATCATATCTTGCTGGAATACCACCAACATCATATATTGTGTTTGTGTATGAATATAAAGCTGTTGATCCAGTAAAACCTGATAATATATATGTCGTTAAACCAGAAATACTTACTTGTTTAGCATTATCTAAATATTCAAATTTATCTACCGGAATACTAACATTATTCAAATTTAATTCTCTTTCTAAATTTCCAATCCTTACTAAATTTGCCATTCAAAAATCCTTATTTTTATGTTATTAAATTTTGTCCATAAAACATTAAACTAAAAAGTTCTGTTATAGTTAATGCTTGAAGTGTAGATCCTTCTTGTAATCCACCAACACTATTTATTGTAGAACCAGTAGGTGAATATATTGTTGTTGATCCAGTAAAACCAAAAAGAACATATGATGTCAAACCAGAAATACTTATTTGTCTAGCATTATCTGTATAACTATTTTTATCCACTGGAATAATAGCATTTTTCAAATCATTTTCACTTATTAAATCTCTAATTCTAACGGAATTTGCCATTAACAAACATTATTTTTTTCTATATATTAATTTTTCATTTGTAATTTTTATATATAGTGATATGATTACTAAATTTAAACTATTTGAACAAAAAGAACAAGATTGGAAACTAACTTTAGACATATCTAAAATTTGGAAAGATTCAGTATATGAAAATGCTAATGAATTAGTTGCATTTAATGATCAATATACTAATTTTTTAACTAAGCAAAAAGATTTAATAACAAAAAAATCATCAGAAAATGCTTGGATAAAATTACAAGAATTAATAACAAGACTTACTGAAAATAAAGATAAAATAGTAGAAAGTTCATCTGCTTGGGATGATATTTATGATTGGGGAGATTCTAATTTAATTGAAATTAAAACAGAAAATGTAACAGAAACAAAAAAAACAAAAACAGATTTTTAATGAAAATAAAAAAATTTGAGTCATTAAATTTAGATATATCTAATGGATATACAGAAGAAATTGATAATAAAATTGAAAAAATTAATTCAGTAGAAGAAAAAATAATATATTTTGTGACTACACCTGATGATAAAGAACCACTTTCTAGATCAAATTATACAACATTAGAGCAAGCACTTAATCTTATGAATCAACTAAATAACAGCTTTACAGATAAATATTGCATATTTGAATGTAAAGTAAAAGCTTTGAAAAAATCTGATATTGAAAGATTGAAAAATATTAAAAAATATAATCTATGATAACTAATTTTAAATTATTTGAAGATAATTGGAACAAAATGTATAATGTTAAACCTCAAAAATGGGTCATATCATTAAATATGCCTGATTTTATAATATCTTTAAAAAAAATTGGCGTAACTGATATTAACAAATGGATAAATTTATATCATAATAAAGTTTTTACAGATTATGGCGAATATCCAGATAGAGAAACAATAACAATTCGTAAAGAAAGATATAAATCTGATGATAATATAGAGGAAGATAGTTTTACATGGTATTGGTATCCAGCATCAAAAAGTGACGAATATACAGATTTTATGGGTAAAATTGAATGTACACCAGAAGAAATAAAAAATTATTATGACGAAATTGAAATAAATAAGAATATAAACAAATATAATTTATGATAACTAATTTTAAATTATTTGAAAATACTGAGCCTAAATTTAATATTGGTGATTATGTTTATGTTAAAAATGATAAAACTGAAAAATTATGCAAAATTAAAGAAATAAAAGATAAAGATCCTAGATACAAAAAGACTTTTAATTTTTATATTTTAGAAGAATATCCATATATGCAAGTTAGAGAAGATCAATTAATACCAGAATATGAAGTAAATGTAAAAAAATATAACCTATAAAAAATAAAAATAAAAATGATAACAAAATTTAAATTATACGAGCAATTAGGTGGGTTTAACCTTGGTGATATAGTATTAATTCTATATAAAGTTCCAAAAACAGACAAAAGAGAAATTGTTCCAGTTAAAATTATAACTGAAGATGGTATTCATTATCAATTTTCTTTTAACGTAGAAGCAAATCCTTTTTCACACCAAAGACCAATACCATATGATAAAGCAATGGTCGTAAATAAAACTGAAGACATAAAGGAGCCATATAAACCGCAATGGACTCAGGAACAGCCAGTTAACACTGATTACTCGCCAGCAGCAAGAGGAAATTCGGGTGGAGTCTCTAACGATTTTGTACTTCCAAATTCTTAAACTTTTGATAATTAAAACAATATAATAAATATAATGCTATTAACAGATAAATTAGAGATTAAAGTTGTATATAAAAATTTTGAATATTTTAAGAATTTAGGCTTCAACGTTAGAAACGGTGAAACTATTAATATTAATATTAAAGATTTGTCACCAGATAGTCATATAAAAGTAAAAATAAAATGAGAATGAAACTTATGAAATAAATTTTAATGAAATTATTAGATTATTAACGGCAGATGAAATAGCTGAGTTTAAAAATAAAAAAAAATTATTTAAAAACATATCAAAATATAATTTATGAAATATTTAAAAACTTTTGAAAAACCTTTTGAATCGGAAATAAAAAATTATGTAGTATGGAGTAGTGATAAGAATTCTAATAGATGTTCTATTCTAAAAAAAATATATTATAATAAAAGTAAAATCACTATAAAAAGACTTTATCTTTTTGATTTATCAGCAAATAACGGCATGAATGTTGATGATGAAGATAATATATATAATTGCTCAATAGAATTTATTAAAAAATATATAATATTTGAAAGTGATAATCTTGAAGATTGCTATAATTTCATAGAATCATTACAAAATTCTAAAAAATATAATTTATGAAATTTATTCTTCATGTTTTTATATATATAAGACATGAAAAAGGAAGAAAATAATATGATAACAAAATTTAAACAATTAATATTTGAACAAAATATAAATTTAGAAGATGTAATAGTTAATGTAGAAAATGAAAAAACAGAATTTATTGATAAAATAAAACATGATTTATCAATAATTTCATATAAAAAAGCTAATAGTCCAAAGTCAATAAGAATAAGAGAAATAACTGGTGTTTTTAATAAAAGAGATTTCAAAAATATTAAACTATTATATAATACAAATTTAATTGTAAATATGTCAAATGGTGACAAGATAATTGGAAAATTATCTGTTTATCAAAATGAAAATGAGAATAATATCAATATTAGAATTAATGATAAATTAATTTATGATCTTGATAATAAATCATTTAATAATGAAATTTTTGTAGATAAATTAATAACAAAATACAAAGAATCATTATTAAATACATATAAAAGAGTAAGATTATGAAGATATTAAAATTTAATGAAGATATTATTATAGAAACTGATTTTAGATCAGGTGATCTTAACAAGTATAAAAAACTTAATAAAACTCAATTTAAAGATGTTTTAAATAATTATTATAATATTAGAGATATAATCAAAGAATATCTTATAACATATGACGACAATTATATAGACATAGAAATAACATTTGAAAAATTTGATTCATATGACATAGATATAATAGAAATTGCGTCCGATAAGTTAATAATACAAGTGACAGATTACACATCTGAAAATTACGAAATTGTTATTGAATTAAATAGTTTTTTAAAATTCTATAATGATTATGATATATCATTAAAAACAAAAAAATATAATTTATAAATGGAAAATATAATAAAATATTCTGATTACAAAATAAATGAATCCACAATAGAAATTGAAGATTCTGATGAAGGCGTTTATGTATTAACTTTACATGATATACATAATATAGTAAATTCATTTACAGACACAGAAATAAATGAAGATGCAATATTAGAAGAATTACAAGATTATAAATGTGTAAAAATGGATGATCCAAAAATAACAAAAGTTGAAGATATTGATGAACTTTCATCAGATGACGAAGAACCAACTTTCATAAAAAAATTCGAAGAATAATGAAAAAATTTACAACATTAGAAAAAGATTTAATTAAAGAAGCAGCTGGCGCACAAGAAGCATTTAATAAAAGTTTCAAAAATGCTAATGATAAATTATTACAAATTAGAGTTGCATTAGAAGACTTCAAAGAAAAATATCAAAGTGAACCAAGAAATTGGGGTTATGTTGGCTCAATGGGTTATGTAAATGAGAAATTAGATCAAATACTAGAGCACTTAGGAGTTATAGATGAATCTAAACAAATAATTGCAGATACAGAAAGCGATATTCAATAATATGTCTGATATAACTAAAAGATTTGGTGATTTCAAATCAAAAAAAATAAAAGATTTTGACAAGTCAAAGGAATTTGAACCTCTTTCTGATGATATTATTGCTATATCTAAATTAGATAATGGCGATTATGAAACAGTTAAAGGACCAATTGAAATAGTTAAAATAACTGGGGTGATAACTGATGAAAATGAGATTAAAAAATTAAATGAAATTGCTGGTGGCCCTGTTCTAAATACAGACTTATCGTTAAAACAGGTTAAAAGAGGTGACACTATATGGATCACTTGTCTCCTTCAAAAACCATCCAGTTCTGTGTTCAATTCACAAAGTATTGGAACTCTTAAAGTTAGAATTGTGGATATATATTATGGACTATCTAAACTTAGTACATTAAAATAATTTTAAAAACTATTAAAAATAAGTCAAAAACTCACATTTTGACTTATTTATTTTTATATATAAGTTATACTTAAATGTAGAATAGTAGATAAAAAAATAATAAATTATGTTAATAACAAAAAAAATTAATATTAAAATAGCAAATAAAAATATTGAGCATTTTAATAATATTGGATATAATGCTAAATATGGTGATATTATTGAGGTTGCTACTAAAGATTTAATGAAATCTAGTAAATATAAAGTAAAAGTTGTTTGTGATATATGTGGTAAAGAAAAAGAAATCCAATATCAAAGTTATATTAAACAACACAAAAATCAAAAATTAGATACATGTCAAATATGTAAAACAGTGAAGCGTAAAGTCACAATGCTAGAAAGATATGGAGTTGAACATGCACTACAAAATAAGGATTCTATGACTAAAGCAAAAAATACTATGATAAAAAGATATGGTGCTGAATTTTCAGCAAATAGTATTGAAATACAAGAAAAAAATAAAAAAACTTGTCTTGAAAAATATGGAGTAGAATATATAACACAATCTGAAAAATTTAAAAATAATTCTAAAAAATCAAAAAAAGAAAGATATAATAATGAATATTATAACAACCACAATCAAATAAAAGAAACTAAAAAGGAAATTTATAATGATGAAAATTATAATAATAGAGAGAAATCAAATGAAACTTGTTTAGAAAAATATGGAGTTGAAAATGTTTCTCAATCTGATATAATTAAAAATAAAAAGAAACAGACATCATTTAAAAATTATGGCGTTGAACATCCATTAAAAACATTTGAAATAATGGAAAAATTAAGAAATACAAATATAGATAAACTTGGAGTTCCATATCCTACAATGTCAAAAATTGTAACAGACAAAATATTTGCAACAAACATTAAAAACGGTAAATGGACAAAAATAGAAGATAGAACAAATTTTTATAAATATTACTTATTGGTTTGTAAATATACATTACAAAATAAAAAGGAGTTAATAAATAATTGGAATGGTAATGATTATTATACAAATGAATATATTTTAGAAAATTTTAATCTAAATAGTAATGATAAAAATTATCCTACAATTGATCATAAAAAATCAGTAAAATATGGATTTGATAATAAAATTTCAGTAGAAGAAATATCAAATATTACAAATTTATGTATCACAACTCGTTCCAATAATTCATCTAAAGGTGAAAAAATAGAAACAGAATTTAATATATATAAATAAATTAAATACATTAAAATGAAAAATATTAAAAATTTTGAAGAACAAATAAATATTGTAAAATTTAGTGATCTTTTGAAAAATAAAAATTGGTCAACTGAATATCTTATGAATAAAGAAAAGGGATTAACACCATATATAAAACAAGGTGGATTATATATACCAATAGAACCTAAAAAAAGTATTCCAAAAAATGCGGTTTATTTAACACCAGAAAAAGTAAAAGAATATAATAAACTTGCAGATCAAATAAAACAATTACTAAATCAACAGGAAAATATTATTTCAAAATGAAAACTAAATTTGAAGATTTTTCAAATGAATCATATAGACCACGAAACTTTAAAAATCAAGAAGAAAGAGATTTTTATAATTTTGTAAATAGATTTGAACGTGCGCTTAATAAATTTCTTAATACACCTAATATAGATACAAAAAATAATTATGGTAATTATTATAATTATACATCTGTAGATTCATATTTTAATGCTAAACCACCTCATTTCCCTATATGCTTTAGTATTAGTTCAATAAGCACACCAGAGAAACAAATATTAAAAAATTATTTAGAAGAAGAAAATATTAAACATTTTATAAGTTATGATTTAACAATGGATCAAGCAAAAAAATTATTAATAGAATTAAAAAATAATTTCATTTCAAAAATATCATTAAAATATAATTTATGAAAACAAAATTTAAAGATTTCACAAATGAACTTGTTATGAATATTATAGAATTGGCTAATATGACAGATAAAATGGAATTAAATAATAATATTATATTAAAAATGTTACAAGATGAATTCAAAAAAAATGGAGATTCCGGAGTTATTAAAATATATAAAGAAATAACAGGAGTAAATATAGAAGCATTAGGTGATGGTAACTACATTTTTAAAAATAATAATTAAACATAATTTTAAAATTATAATCCTATTATTTTAAATTTAGGACAAGGTAAAATAAATTCACCACCACCAATAAGATAGTCTTTTTCTCTTTTTTCAAATTCATGAATAAAATGCCAAGGTAATATTAATAAGTAATCAGGCTTAGCTTTACGCATTTTTTCATCTGAATATATTGGTATGTTTGTTCCAGATGTTTTCAATCCCCACTTATATGGATTTCTATCAGCAATACCATCTATTAATGTATTATCCAATCCAAAATATTGTAAAAGAGTGTTACCTTTTGTAGATGCGCCATACCCCCAAATACGTTTACCTTCTTTTTTAGCATTTTTAATAAAAGATAAAGTTATATCTTTTAATTCATTTATTCTATTATAAAAATCAACCCAAGTATCAACAGATTCTAAATTTAAAGTTGATTCGTATGTCAATAATGAATTTATTTTAAAATTACAAACATCTCTGTATGGTTGTGTATAAAAAGAATTTTCTTTTCCACTTTTTTTAATATACAATCTGAAAGATCCGCCATTCACATCATTTAATTGACAATCAACAATTTTAAAATCATTTTTTTCTAGAAGTTTTTTAATATTAAATAATGAGTAATAATATATATGTTCATGACATATATTATCAAATGCCAATTGTTTTATCATTAATGGAGTATAACTCATTTGCATAACTAATAAACCATCGTCATCTAAAACTTTATAAATATCTTGTAAAAAAATATCAGGATTATCTAAGTCATAAAACATTGCTATTACCGTTACAACTTTAGCCTTTGTATTTCCAAATTTACATTTATTATAAGAATCTGCTGTAAAAAAATCTTGAATTATCAAATCTGCTTTTTTATTAGATTCATTAAAATATGAATCATCCGCTGGATCTATACCAATTTTTATTACATTCTTTGGCATAAATTCAAACATTGTTCCATCATTACAAGCAATGTCTATCCAAATATCATTTTCATATAAGTTAGAAACTTTTACAACAGAATCAACAATTGTTTTTAACTCATCCTTCATAGTTTGATTGATTCCAGAACGATACCAATACTTACCATACATAGAATCTAATGGTGCACACTCATTTAATCTAACTGCGCCATTTTCATCTAACATCAATTTTAATTCATATTGGTTTTGTTCTTTATTATTCTCAATAGATAAAAAATCAGATATATTTAATTTGCCCAAGGAAAAAAGTTCTTTCATATTTTACATTATTTTTTTTTATTTAGTTTTTAATTAAATAATTGTTTAATATTCTATTTACTATTTTTTCAAAAAATTCTAATACTTCATCAAAATTAAATTGTGATTTACTGAGATCCAATATAGAAGGCTGATTTAGCATTTCTAAGTATAATTCGGTATTATTATCCAATTCTATTATTTTTTCTATCATTTTTTCATCATCATTATAATCATACCAATTTATAAAACTCTTATTATTAAATTCCTCATGAATTTTATTATATCCCCAATATAAAGGTATTGTTTTAGATACAAGTGGTTCTAAAATTTTTTCAGATGTGTTTTCATCACCAAAATATATCCAATTATTCCAATCTAATATTATACCACAAGATGGTAATCGACCATCATTATTTTCAAATGCAAATGCAAATTTATAATTTTTAATAATTTCACATTTTTCAAATGACTGTCCTTCAATACTTATATTATCAATATTTTTATATTTTGAAAGTTTATTCATAAATTCAAGTCTTTTATGCCAAGTTTGAGAATTTCTATGCATAAAAACACAAAATTTTTTATCTTCTATATCTTTTTTTGTATAGTTTTTAACTTCAGTTAATTGGTTAAAATTCTTTAACCTACCATCTAATATCATTTGATATGCATACAATAAATATAATGGGAATCTAAAATACTCCTCGCCTTCTAAATAATATGGATTCAACATATAATCACAATTCTCTATTGAAATATAAAATCTATCGTGTGGTTCATAATATTTTTTAAAATCTTTTTTATGATATATAACAGGCTCTTGTGTAAAAAAAATTTTAGCACAATTCTTATATTGTGATAAATTATCAGTTGTTAATGTATAAAATAATAAATCTGGATTTTCATTATCAATAATAACTTCATATTTTTTTCTTAAAATATAAAGAAAGATATTGTCTCTATGAAAATCTGGATAATTAGGATCTAACCAATTATAAAAACACACTTTTACTTTTGTCATCATGCTAACTTATGAAATATTATTTATTTTTTCTATAATATAATTAGCAACAGCCTCTTCTGATAATTTTTCTCTATAATATTTTAAATTTTTTTCATATATAGAATCAACATTTAAAGATAAAATATATAAAATTAACTCTTCAGTTAATTCATTCCAAGAATCAATTAAAAAAACTGGAGAATCTCTATAATACCAAATATCATCTTTTCGTGTTGAAATAACAATACAACCACTACCAAACGCTTCAACAAATCTAAAAGTATCAACACTTGTACCATCTGGAGCCAATGCTATTTTAGTATCACCTAATATTTTATAATAATTATCAATATCTATTCCTGTTCTAAACGATGAATTAGTTTGATTTAATATAGTAAAATTATTACTAAATTTGTTCAATCTATCTACTAATATAGCCCTATCATAATTACATGGTTGACCAGAATAAAATATATCATATTTTCTTTCACTTATTTTCTTTTCAGGATACATTCTGATCATTTTTTTAGTCCTATCACTATGCATTGTCCAATTATACCCTATTGGAATAGGAAAAATACGTTTATCATCATATCTTCCAATTCTATTAAATATTCTAAAAACAACAGAAACATTTTCATTTGGATATGGATTTATGCCAAAATTACCTAATTCATCACCTGTTAAAATAACAATTTTTTTTGGGTATTTAGTATCAGGTAAAATTTGCAGATTTGGTGTAATAACTATTGAACAATCATCTATTAATTTATCTATTAAAATATCAACAATTTTATTTAAATATCTGGTCTCACACCAAAAATCTTCATCTATCTCATAATAAATTTTTTCTATCATAATAATTTTTTTATTTTTTGTTCTAACACATCAATTAATCCATCTGACGTATGATTAGTTAATAAAGTTAATATCGCATCTGATTCAAAATAAAAATTATCATAAATATTATCAGAAATAGTAATAAATTGTTTATTTTTAATAAAATTATCTTTAATCATTGTAAAACAATAAGACCCAGATGGTCTACCAACTATAATATCACATTTTGTAGATAAATAACTATTTTCATTCATATCACAATCCAACTTGATTATATCAGGTGTATAAACAACATTTTTTCTATCTATATTAGTTTTCATTGTTAAAAAAAATAAAACATTTGAATATTTTTCTGATAATTTGCTAACAACAGAATTTATATCTAAATCAATTCTTACAGTTAAAGGAAAATTATTATTAATCATAATTTTTAAATCAGAATTGGAATTTGAAATAAAATCATCAATATTATTTTTTTCTATAAAATTAAAATCAATTTCTGGTAAATAATAATCAATTTTTTCAATAGAAATATTTAATGTGTGAAATATATCTTCATACAATTCATATAAAGAATATAATGAGCAATAATGATTATCTCTATTTCTATTTAATCCATTTTTAGTTATCCAATCCTGTTGACCAACCCAAGTATTAATATAAATATCATCAGTTTTAAATATAATTTGCTCATAGTATGATATTGGATAAGCACTAATCAGATTCCAATTATCAAAACTAAAAAATGCTTTATCATATTTCAAATTTTGTATATCTTTTAATATTTTTGGGTTATTATTATGTAAATAACAATAATCATTATTAGGTAATTTTTTTATAATATCTCTAACAAAACTCCTAGAGTAATGTACATCGCCATTATGAAATGTATTATAAAAATATATCATTTTAATTGTTTTTATTTTTGTAAAGCCAATCGCAAGAAGTTAGCATAACTTCTAATTCATAACCATTTTCTTTTAATAATTTATGAATTTTATTAAATTGTATATAATCGCCACTACAGTATCAACATAAGTTTCTATTAAGAAAAATTTTGTTTTATATTTTTTAAAATTAAAACCATTCAAAATAGAAAATTCACTACCTTCACAATCTAATGATATTAAATCAAATGAAGTGTATGGTGTTGCTGAAATAACATCATCCATTGTCATGGCTTTTACCGATATATCAGAATTACTAACCATAAATGATGGACTTTCCTCTGTTTTACTCATCAAATTATACGCACCAAAATTAATATCACCGAAAGAACCTTTTATAAAAGGTTCTTTCCAATCATAAGATACTAATGCACAATTAAATGCAATTGAATTTGGTCTATTTCTATTTATTAAATTATAAAATTGTGATGGCTCAACTAAAATACCGGTCCAATTTAAATTTTTCTCAAATAAATATGTATTACTCTGTCTAGTTCCTTCATTTACTCCAGCTTCAAAAAATATACCATTCTCATAAGGTAGATATGTTGATAATTCATTCAACATTTTCATATTCAACGACGAATCAAAATTAATATTTTCAATATTCATTATTTTTATTATTTTTTTATTTTTTTTGTTATCGTATCGAACTTCTATAATGACCAGATTGGCTACCTTGATAAACTAATCCTGGCTCCCACCAATATACTTTTAAGTCCAATTCTTTTATAAAATAACTAAGATCAAAATCAAATGCATGGGAAAAATCAGAAATAGTATTTTTTAATTTTTTAGCAGCACTCAATGATAAAATATAAGCATCAACTGTTCTTGTTTTTGGATGATTCATTTTTTCATAAATACCAGATCCATTTATTATTATAGGATTACTATTATCATAAGGAACATGCACATCCAATAAATATACAGAAAAACTAGAGCCTAAAAATATAATATCAAAATCTTTTGGCGTTCTATTCAAAATAGAATCAAAATTTCTAAAATTTTCGTTAAAAATAACATCATCCTCCAAAATTAAAGAAGTGTTATAATTATTTTCTACTATTTTTTCAATGGCTTTTAAATGTGAAAATGAATTACAGATTTCTGATATTCTTAGTTCCCTAAATTCTGGTATCTCCTTATAAATTCCTAAACATCTATTATTCCATTTTTCAGGATCTATTTTATACCACTTTGATATTAAATCAGTATCAATTGTATTTCTATCAAACTCTTCTATAAACTCTACATCATTTAAATTTGATAAAATGTATTTTTTTCTTTCTATTAATTCTTTCCAATGAATTATAAATGTCTTATCTATCACAAATTTCTATTATTTTTTTAGCACAACCAGTATAATCAAAATATTCTTTATATATTCTTTTACCATTATCCAGATATCTATTAATATCTAAATCTGTTTTTGATTTTAATATATCTGGTATATTTTTAATATTATCTTTATCAATTAAAATACCAATATCTTCAAAATTAAATTCATTTTTCCATGGTATCCAAGGATTATCAAAAATATAAACTGGTATTGAGCCGTATTGTAATGACTCACAAATTCTAAAAGATGTTGAACCATATCCTCTTGGACATAATGAAAACACATTTCTTTCCATTATTTCTGAAAAACCATCATAACTTAATGAATTACTTATAAAAAATCCTGACTGACCAAATAATTCTTTAACCATAATATCTCTAACTTCATGCCGACCATTTATAGCACCTACAAAACCTGCAAGGATATCTCTATTTCTAATTTTAATATTTGGATTAGGTTTACAAATTAAAGGAATTTCAATTCCTAAATTTTTTCTTGGTACATTTTTCTTTCCTCCTCCACCTGCACCATATACAATAATATCTAAATGATCAATATTCTGCAATATACCATCATCATATTGTAAAATAGTAAAATATTTTTTTGTTTTATCTAAAGAATCTAAAAAATATTGTAAATCAGACATATCATATTCAGCATTACCTCTACTTAAATAAAAATTTGTCCAAAGTATAGGCAAATAAACTCTATTAGTAACATCATTATTAGTAATATAATTATAGAAGAATTCTTCAAAAATCATATTATTAAATGGTGGATAAGTATGATTTGTTTTTACTATAAATTTCATTGGTGTATCTTGAATCATATTAATAAATTATTTTTGCCAATTTGTATGCCATAAATGAAGACAATAAGAGTTTTCATTCAAAAAACTATAAATAAATTTCTTAGATTCTTCACCATCATCTACATTGTGTCTATAAACAGCAGGAAAAGGAAATAGAAATTTTGTAGGAAATATAACAACATTATCATTTTTATTTATAACATCAAAAAATACTTTTGTTACAAAATATGGTCCAGTATTATTCATAACACCATTGATATCATCTACAAATGTTGTTTTCTTTTGTAATTCTGACACCAAATTAGAAACATATTTATGATTAGGTATTGATGCCATAATACTGTTAAATACTTCTGGCTCTTGTACATGTCCATTACCAGCAAAAAAATCTAAATGACATAAATCATCAAATGGTTTAATAAAATCAAAATCAGCATCAACATATAGTCCTCCAATTCTTTCTAATATTTCATATCTTAAAATATCACTTTTTGCACCCAAATTTTTTATATTATTGAACAATTTAATATTTTTTAATCCAAAATCATCTACATCGTTATCAGTCCATAATTTATATTCCCAATTTGGATTAATTTTAATCAATTTTTCTCTATATAAATCATACCTTTTAGGTACATCACTGCCTAGCCATATTTGATGTATAATTTTAGGAATTTTGTCAATTTTTTCCTTTTTTTCTAAAAAATTCTTATTATACAATTCTTCTAATAATAACCATCGTTTATCACTATTTATAGAATTTACCATGTTAATTAAATAATCACTCATATCAATTTAAATAATTTTTATAGATATAATCTTCAAGTACTTCCATTTCTAATACCTTTTCAAAATTTTCCTTAACAAATTCCATCTTAGAATAGTATAAATCTGGGGTCAAATCATCAAAAATTAAATCTTTCAATTTTATTATACCATTTGAATTAAAATAATTTGAAATATTATCTGTACCATAATATATTGGAATCGTACCACTAGCAAAACAATCTAAAATTTTCTCTGTAAAATAATCATCATATTTAGCATTTTCAATTGCAACAGAAAACATATAATCTTTTAATCCTTCATCTTTAAGTTTTATTTCATTAAAACCTCGACCAAAAATATCAAATTTATCTTTATTTTCAGAAATAAATTTCAATCTAAGTTTCTGACCATCTGTCATTCCTTTATTTGAAGATACCATTGATAATAACTTAGTTTTTTGATAAATTTGAGGTTGCTCAATCCAAAACCCCATTGCTGGCACAAATTTAATTTTATCTGGATTAATCTTAATCAGATCCTGATCCATTGTGAATAATAAATCATAATAATCTAATATTCTATCTAAATTTCTGAACAAAAAACTATTATCAAATATTGCCTTTGATTCTAAATTCCAAGCAAATTTTTTCCCATGTAATTTAGGATAAGATAAACCACTTATTATTGAATCATCTACAAAAAAAGTAGTTTTTTCATAAAAACTATCTTTACTATATTCTATAAATTTAGATTTTTTCCACCAAGTTGAAGAATGTGCATGTCGGAATGGTCCACCAATTAAATTAACTTTCATATTTTAGTATTTTTTAATAATACATTATTTTCAACAAATTTAACAAATTTAAAATCAGGCAACATTTTTAATATCTGCTCTAAATTTGGCTGCCCTTCATATAATTCTGAATTATCAAATTCTGTATATAAATATTTAGTTTTTTTCAAAGTTTCAATTGCACCTTCTATCATTTCTTTTTCTGCACCTTGAACATCAACCCAAATAAAATCTATACCTTCTAATTTTTCTTCATTAAACCAATCATCTAACTTTTTAGTTTCAACTTTAATTGTATTATTAAAAATACACCATCTATGCTGTAATAAATGTAATTTTGGTGTTTTAATTGATGATGATTTATCCCAATCACCATACCACGGCATTCCAGGATTACTACCACCACTTAAATGAAAATCAATCTCTCCATTACTGTTTGATATTGCTATTTCATATAATTTATAATTTGAATATTTTTTCATGCGATTTTTAAACCTTTGTATTGCCCTTGGATCAGGTTCAAAACAATATAATTGTATATTCTTAAATGTGTTTACAAAATCCTCAGAATCTTCACCATCATTTGTACCAATTTCAAGAATTATTGGATTATCTTTTTTTAATAATTGTAGTATTTCTCTCTTATTCATAATTTTATTAATTTATTAATTTTATTTCAATTTCTTGATGACAAGATATATTTTTTAATCCTTTGAAATCCTCAAAATCAATAATATAACCTTCTAAAAATTTATCATTCAAAAATTCGGCAGAAACATTTCCATGAACATTATTATTCCAATTTTGAACTTTATTTATTGGATTATTTACAATCACTGATTCTTCAAAACAAATCATTTTTGGCCTCTTTAATGGATAACTAGCCAATATACTTTCATAAGAATTTGGATTATTAAAAGTTAATACCTTTGTTATAGCAGTTATTTCTTTAGTTCTAAAAAAATGTCCATCTAAACTCATTGGATAACTATAATCACCTTGTGCGCCATACCACTTAAATAATAAATTAGAATCAAAATTAGGTGGTGTCATTCTAATTCTTGCTGCATAACAATAAGTTAAATATGGATGTAACCTAAGTGATAAAGTCAAAATATCATCATTTAATGTAAATAACTTAAATTGTTTAGAATCTAATGTAAAATAATTTTTAAAAACTATATCATCAACAAAAAATATAGTGTATGGATTATTCTGATCTAATAAAAGAACAACATGACGTTTGAAATCTTGTATTTCCCTTATATAATTAATATTTGAATCATTATGAATACTGAAAAGTTTATCATAACCATCTTTATACTTATCATTTGAATAAGTATATAATACATTAATTTTATAATCATAAAATTCTTTAAAATAAAATTTCATTGATCTCAAAAAAAGTTCTAGTTGTGAGGCACGATCTTTACTGAAAACTATAATATTCAACATAAATTATTATAGGTTGTGGAAATAAAAAGGTTTAGAATTATTCTAAATAATTATCTATTTTTTGGATATACATATGTCTTATTAATTTGTTCGAATTTTTTTCTCAAAAATTTAGTTTCTCCATTATCTTTACCTAAAATATAAATGTATTTATGTTTAGATTTTGCTTTTCTAACATAGCATTTACCTAAAGACTCAATAGAATAAGTTTTCATCATTTCAACAATATTATTTGGGATTTTATTCCATAAAATTGTAGTTTTTGAATTCCATTCATTATTCCATATTATATTATTTTTTCTTAAATATGATTTATAAAAATTCAATTTTCTAAATCCTCTATTATTAGTCCATCCTTTATCTGGATTATCTGGATTAAAATATAACTTATCTGAGCCAAATTTATTACCAATATAATAAAAATTACAAGCTTGATAAATTGTACCAAGTTCTTTAGCTTCAGGATCTGCATATGCTTCAAATAATCTAAATTCTGTATTATCAGCCATCCACCTTATAGACCACATTAATAATGCACTTGCTAAATTTTTAGGTGTCCATGACGCACAAGCACCTCTACTTATAAGTTTTTCTATGCCAGATGTATCATTTCCTAATATTGAAGAAAATGAGTTTGGTGTTGACATCACAATAGATCCAGCTAATATGCCATTATATGTGGCAATAAATCTATGTGTAGGTCTATTAGGCATCTTACCTAACCATTCATATTTTTTAATAAAATTAACAATATCTTTTGTCTTATTATCTTCTTTATCAACAAATTCAAAATTAAAATCTTTGATAGTTAAATTTTCATAGTTAAAATTTAATTTTTTAATATCATCATCTAATGTATTTAATCGTAATTCATATTGCCATGAATGTTCTTTATTGTAGATAATAGGATTAATCATCTTATTAAAAATATTATAATTTCTATCTATAATAAAAATAAAATTATAACCATTTTCTTCACACACTAATTTCTTAGCTATATTTTTATCATAATGTTTATCATACCAATATGAAGATTTTATTTCTATTATTAAATTTAATTTTTCAAAATAAAAATCAGGATAATATATACATTCTTTATCTTTGAAATTATATTTTATTGCTTTACCTCTTTTTATTTCAATTTTATCAAAATAATTATTTAAAAAATCTAATTCATATTCTCCTTGATAATATAATTCAGATTCACGAAATTTAAAGATATGTAGACCATTTTTAATCATTTTTTTATATACATCTGCATTTTGTGCTGGATAATATACACCATATTTTTCAAAAATAATATTAGATAATTTTTGTTTTACTAACTCATTTTGCATTGGATTTTCAAATCCAAATTTTTCTAAACAAGTTTCTTTATATTTTTCTCTATTATTATAAAACTCATCATTATATCTTTCTTTTTTTGTATCAGATATTTTATCTTTAACTATTTTAGAGCCTAAAGGTGACTTAGATAAATATCTTAGCAAACATGTATTTTCAACTTTTAATTTAATTTCATCATTCTTCAAAGGTGAGTCTACACCATATAAATTATTTAATGTTATTTTTGATTTTTCTTTAAAATCATTAGTTGACATATATTCATCAGAACCATATTTTTCATTAATTGTTTTTTTTGATTTTTCCCTAACTTCCTTATTTTGGATAGAATATTCTACTCCATATCTTTCTAAATTTGTTTCCTTTGATTTTTCTTTAAACTTATCTAATTTTAATGGATGATCTACACCATATCTTTCTAAATTAGTTTCTTTTGTTCTACTACCAGAACAATGTTTACAATGATAAATACTATTTTGAATATTTCTTAAATACGAAAAATATGAAATATTATACTCTTTTTGACATAAATCACAAATAACATCTATTTTATGCTTTGATGTTTTTGGCAAATCAGAAACATCAATAGTTATAATACTACCTGATTTTACATTATAACCTAAATTAATATAATGACCTATATTTTTGTTAGTTGTTTTAACTTCTATTCTGTCTATTTTAATCATAATCTATATATTATTTAATAGCACAAAAGTTTATATTATTATCAATTTAATAGCACAAAAGTTCAAATTAATATATAATAACACACAAAAAAAGAGAGGATAAATCCTCTCTTTTTTATTATGTAGTGTGTAACTATTAGATTAAAACACCAGCTGAGTCAGTAACAACAATTGTCATGAATTGTTTCCAAGGAAAAAATCCGATATCGGCAACCGCGTAACGGCTACGAATCATCATTCTGGGTGCCCAAGTTGCTTCGGAAATAAGTTGAATTGACTGTGCCATCAAATAAGGTACGAATACCAAACCTGGTTGTTCAACAGAATTCTTTCTTCCTAAGAAGATGCGGTTGTCATCCCATCTTTGATAAGGGTCAACATAGATGCTGATGTTACCAACATTACCCATTGGGAAAAGTTGACCATTTGCGTTTAAGTTAGCCTTAACAGGGTTAAGAGTATAACCAGCAACATCTTGAATAACAGATGCTAAGTTACCATTGGTAACAAGATATTGAGCAGGACCTACACGACCTTCAGTTGCGATGAAGTTAGAAGCGTTGTTCAATTTAGCGATAAGTTTTCTTTGAATTGAGTGAGTTGTTTCACCACCTGGGGTAGCTGCACCAACTGCTAAATAAGCGTCAACGTTGAAGTCAAATTTAGGATTACCGGCACTATCTTTTGGAGTAGTCCAAGCAGTTCTATTTTTGTCAGCCATCTCAGTTACTTTTGCGATGATTTGTTTAGAAATAGTTTGGGTAAGTTCGTTAACCAATACTGATTCTAATTTTTGAACGATATCCATGCCTGTTGCAGCTTTAATATCTTCAATTTGAGTTCTCTTCAATGAAGAAGTGATTTCGATGTCACCTACTTGAATAGTTTTGGTGAAAATGTCAGGACCAATAACGTTTGGATAAGTTCTTTCGTCTTCATCTCTTGTCATAGGTTTGTTCAAATACCAACCTGCACTAAATCCAGGAATATGATCTTCAAGTAATGATACTAAATCAATAGTAGCACCTGTTAAAGGAACTTCAGTAACAATAGCGGTAGTAGTTGCAATTTGCATTGAAACGTGATCGTTCAATAAATCAACGATTGAATATTGAGCTGTTGGGAAAGTATTTCTATCATCAACAAATCCCCATCCTGCGTTATTAGCGCCTGGGTTAAATTGACGGAATACTCTAAACATAGGATAACCGTTAATACGTGACCAACCTAAAAATTCCATCATACCTTCTTTTGCAAGAGTTGTATTTTTAGCATAATTAGTTAGGGTTGGATCAAATCCTTGAAGAATAGGAGCTGTAATAGCACCTGCTAATGCGTTATAAGCTGCATAGTTACCAGTTGTATTACCCAAGTTAACTGTTAAAGTTCCACCAGTTAAGTGAACATAAAGAGGATTAGTTAAACCACCTATTTTTTCTCTTACTGGTTGTCCATTAGCATCCAATTTAGCGCCCATAGCCAATTTTAAAGCTGCATTAATAGCGGTTTTGCTAGGTAAATTCAATGAGAACATAATTGGTCTTTCATCTTTCAATGTAGAGTCAGCTAAGTTATCATATTTAAAGTCAACAAATAGTAAATCAACTTTTGGAGAAGAAGCTGGTTTAACAGCTACTAAATCAAGACCAATAGTTTGAGCAGCAATTTTCATAGAAACTGGAAGTAAATTCTGTCCAATATCACCTGAACCAATACCACCTGCACCTGCAGTATAATCACCCCATACTAAACCAGGAGTAGTTGAAGGTTGAGCAGCTGTAACTGGGCCCATACCGTTTAAGTTACCTAATGTGCTATAAGCAACATTTTCGTTCAATGAATGCATTTCTGCATATTCAGACATCCATTTCATTCTGTAAGGATCACTAACGCCTAAAGATTCCAATACTGGTTTCCATTTTGCGGTTGCTTTCTGTGAATCAATTATTAAATTCATTTTATTTTTTTGTTTTTATAAGACATATGTCTTTGTTTTTCTTGATAATATATATTCTTTAAAAAATATCGTTTTTTTCTATTTTTAAGAATTTAATTTATCAAATACTGATTTAAATCTATCTAACTGTGAATCAGATAATTTAGAGCCGTCAACAAGACGATTTTCAGTGATTAATTGTTTTGAAGGTTTTTCGTTTGTATACCTTTCTAAATCTCTACTAAACCAGAAACTCTCAAATTTTTGTACTGTATCTAAGGCAGGGAATAATCTTGAAGATGTCAAGATTTGGTTTTTTACATTTGTGTCGAGTTTTTCCCAAATTGGTGTTAATTCTGATGGCATTGCATCAAGTAATAATTCATTAAATGACTTTTTCTTTGGAGAAAGAGCTTCATTGATGATTGATAAAACTTGTGCTTCTGAAGTGTACTTACCTTCGCTTTCTTTTAATGCGATTTTAACTTTAACTTTATCGTCATTACTTAAGTTATAATAAGCTGTTTTTCTCTTTTCTGTTAAGAACATCAAGAAATGTGGTTGATCTGTTTCTGAAGCTTTACGTTTTTTAGTTTCAAGGATCAAAGTATTTAAATTTTCTGTTAATCTGTTTTGAACGTTTGTTAATCTGCTACCAAGTCTAGTAACTTTAGATTCATGAACCTCAACTTCTGGTTGTGCACCTTCAGCATCAGGAACGTCTAATTTAACAACAATCATTCCATTTTGAGGATTAGTTGCTTGAACTTCACCTGTTTGATCACCAATAGCGACAGTTTCGCCAGGAGATGGCATACCTGTTACTTCACCTTCACCAGTATCTGTAAGAGCTGGTTCTTCAGTTGTTGGCTCAATTGGTTCTTCTGTTGGTAATTCTCCATCAGGTTCTCCGTCTTCAACTGGTTCTTCAACACCTTCTTCGCCTGTTGGTTCTTCGGTTGTTGGTTGATCTACAGTTGGTTCAGCTGTTGGTTCAGCGGTTGGTGTAGTTGCTGGTTCTTCATAATATTTATTAACATCAACGTCGTCATCTTCATTAATAAATTGGAATTTACTTTCAAGAACTTTTCCAGTTTTTAAATGTTCTGTTAAAAGTTTTGAACCTTCAATAGTTTTATCTAAACTTTCTGCAATATAATTAGTATAAGCCATTGCATCGTCTAAATTTTCAGCAATATATTCTGAATAAGAGATATTATTATCTACATGTTCTGCAATATATTCTGAATAAGCAATATTATTATCAAGATTTTCGGCTATATACTCTGAATAAACAATAGAGTTATCAAGATTTTCTGCTAAATATTCTGAATAAACAATTGAATTATCAAGATTTTCTGCTAAGTATTGTGAGTACTCAATTGAATTGTCAAGATTTTCAGCGATATACTCTGAATAATCAATAGTTTTATCAAGATTTTCAGCGATATATTCTGAATATTTGATATTTTTGTCAACATGTTCTGCAATATATTCTGAAAAGTCAATATTTTTATCCAAGGTTTCAGCGATATATTTACCATAGTCAATAGATTTGTCTAGAGTTTCAGCTAAATACTCAGAATAATCACTTACTTTTTCTAAACTTTCAGCAAGATAGTCGTTGTGCTTAATTAAATCGGTTGTAGTTTTTCTCAACTCAGCATTTTCTTTAACAACAATTGTCAAATTTTCTGCTAAATAATCTAAGTATTTGCCGATTTTTGTTTGTTGTTCTTGTAATTTTTCATAATAGCCTAGCATATCATTTAACTTAGAAGGATCAAAATCGCCTTTTGTTTTAATGGCTTCATTGATATTACCTTTGAATTTTTCAATTTCTTCTGTTAAATAATTTGAATACTCAAGCATTTGTTTTTTGGTTACAAAGTCTTCATTCATTTTAAATAATTCATTAATTTTTGACTCGTCGGATATATCATATACCCTAAAGTTGGCTGATTCATTAAATCCCAAACTTTCATTTAACGATTTAACTTCCATTCGTGCTGAACTAAATCCTGGATCAGCAACGGCATCATAAGTAAATAACTTTTTAACAGTTACTGTTCCATCTGATTCTGTGATACCTGCAGCTCGAGACGACACGAAAATAGGACAACCATCATCAACAAGTGCTTTAGCCTCTTTACCCCAATGGGTATTAAGCAATCTAATTTCACCTTTAACTACGTTAGTTTCTTTAACGAAAAAGGCTTTTTCAATTGTGTGGGAAACTCTTGATAATGAAGTGTCAAAAACATCTGGGTGGTCAAATTCTCCATAAACAACTCCTAACTGATTCTTACGACTTATTAATTCGTTCAAGTGAGGGAGGAACTTATCAGCAGTATATATCCTATCATTACGATTTTTGATATTGAATTCTGTGAATGTCCCTTCTAAAATGTACTGTCTATCTTTACCATTAGTAATAGAAGAGTGTTCATTTAGTTTTAGACCGTCCATGCAATGTTCTACAATAAGGACTGGTTTCATAAATTTTTTTGGTTTTTGTTTTATATATAAGTTAAAAAATACCATTTTTTTCTATTTTTGAATTAATCAACTATTTAAAATGAAAAAACCAGATTTTTAATCTGGTTTTTTCATTTTAAATTGTATTCATAAAATCATCAATATCATCATCAGTTTTCTTTATTACTACATTTTTAGGTTTTTTAGTAGTTTTAGTGTTGCTTTTTATTTCTACTTTTGTAGCAACTAATTTTTTATTTTCTTTTACTTCTTTTATCATTTCTTCAAGTGAAGGCTGTTTAAAAATTTCTTTTACTTCATCTTCTTTAATCTTTTCCAAAAATGCGGCATTTTCATCATCAGATTTTTTCATTTCTTCTTCAAAAGAATTTTCAGATTCAATTATTAATATTTTTTCTTTGACCCATTCTTCACTAAAATATGGGATGTTGTCTTCATTTACAATATGCAATAAAGTTTCTGCTATTTCTGCTCTTTGAATTTTAGTTTTTTCTTCATTCTCAGTGTTAATGTCATATTTATAACCAGGAATCTTCAATTTTTTTAATTCGTTATCAATTATAACTTCATAATAATTATCGTTCTCACCTATAAATTTTTCTACATCTTCAATATCAAATATTTCATTGTGATATAAAATTGATACTATTCTTCTATCTATACTCATTATATTAAATTATTTTTTAAAATTCTGTACTACCTTGTGTTTGGCCTCCACCTTGTGCTTGCCCTCCGCCTTGTGCACCACCTTGTGCACCACCTTGTGCGCCACCAGTTTGTGGTGCTTGAGCCTGTCCACCTTGAAGGTTCTGTCCTCCACCCATTTCACCCTGAGGACCACCCATTTCACCACCAGGTCCTCCCATATCAGGCATACTCATATCGCCGCCACCGCCTCCACCGAAGCCACCGCCACCACCGCCTTCACCTGGTGATGCTAGTCCGCTCATCATCTTATATTTATTATTAGATTCTATATCTTTATCAGTAAATTTCATAATATTTCTAACAATCCATTCAATACTTAGATATGGTTTACCTTCAGCATCTTGTAAATTGCTTGATAAAGTTGATGCTATTTCTGCTCTCTTAGATAAATTATTTAAATATTTCCATTCTTCAAATAAGTCATTAGAATTAAATTTCAATTTAATATAACTATCAAAAATTCTATCTTGTTCTAATTCAGGAAAATCTAAAACCATTTGAATTTTTAATGGTTTAACCAATATTTCTTTAAATAAAGTCCTTAATCTATTAACAAAAGTCTTAAATCTAATTTCATCCATTGTTAATGATGATGTATCATCATAAAAAGCACCACCACCACTATCTTCATCTAATCTGGAAAATGGCATTTTAGATGCTCTTTTCAAACCTTTATAAAACCATTGAAGAGTAATATCCTCATTCAATTCTGCTTGTTGTGGTTGCTCAATAGTCATTTCTGGAGTACCAGCTTCTGATTGTGGAAACCAATAATCTTTTGAATGTGGTATTTTAGTTGATCCATTTATATAAGGAATACCAGTTCTATCATCCCATTCGATATCTTCATGATATTCACTCATCAACTGTTGAATTTGTTGCTCTGCTTGTTGACGAGTTAAGCCACCAACAGGAATAATAAATTTTTTATAAATAGATGCTTGATTTAAATTATACATTAATTTTGTAAATTCTAATAATTTAAGTTGATTATAAGGTTTAATAAGTCCCTCAACATAAGATGTTTCATCATAATCTAAGTTATTAGAATAGGAAATATAAATAATATTAGCATCTAATAATACTCTTCTTAATTGTGGAATATCTGGATTTTGAATCCAAACAACTGTACCAGTTCCTGGCTCAGCAGCTACAATAAGAGTAAGTGGATCCAATAAGTTAAGGTCAATAATATTTTTTTGATTATCATCATAAACAATTTCAAACGCTAAAAATCCATCAATTAAAAATGTTTTCATATAATTCCAAGCTGTTAAGCCATCATTAAAATTAAACGCATTATAAATTCTTCTGAAATTCTCTTGGTATTTAGCTCTAATAGTTTGATCATAACTATCTGGTAAATCGGTTAAACTGCAAAAATAATTATCATCATCATACATTACCGCTTCTTCAGCAATTCTTGTAACATAATCTTTTATTTCCTCTTTAATAGCATATTGATGTAAAATTTTTCTTTTATCTAAATATCTTCTATCTAAATATGCAATTGATTTCTTCTCTAATATTTTAGATATTATTTTCTTTGTGAATAAATCATACATATTTGTACCTGGCTCATAAAGCAAATTACTAGTATCTTGAAATGCGCCAACTGCTTGACTATTCTTAACTACCATTTCTTGATCATCCATTCCAAAATTGCTCAATCTTTTTAGTAATTTATTACCAAAACTTCTTCCTACATTTCCTTTACCAAACTCATACATTGAATTTGGTTGATTATATCTGTTGTATGTTGCCACGTTTATAATTATTTTTTATTATATATTAAAAAATGTTGTCTCAATTTTTTTAATAAAAAATATTCTTATCTTTGTATATTAAAATTTGAAATTATGAAAGCAAAGCATCATTTAATCGTAGGAATTATATTTATTGCATTATTAGCATTTGAAATAATTGCATTCACAGACATATTAAAAGAGCCTTATATGGTTGGTCTTTGCATATTCCTTGGATGTGTTGGTGGTTATAATTTAGGAATGGTATTTAATTATTGTTATTGGCATAAAAAATAAAACTATTGTGTTGTTATTCATTAAATTTACTTTTGAATATTTTCAATATAGCATTTCTTAATTTTTCAAAATGTTCAGTACTTAATAATTCTGTATCATTCAGAACTAAAATCTTATATGAATTAAACATTTTCAATAAAAATTCCACAGTTATTTTATCACTTAAAACTATTGTTTTTTCATATCTACTCAAATCTACATAATAACTTTTTCTTATTGATAAATACCAATATCTAAATAGCCAATGTGTATAATTAATTGGTTTCCTAAGCATAGTAATAGACATTAATAACTCCTTTTCATATAAATTCCACACTTGAAAATATATTGGCTTTAAATGAGGTATTGGAAAATGTGGATCTGTAAAAAATATTTTATTTTGAGTTTTATGTACTAAATTATAATTATTGTTTAATGTCTGAGAAAAACAATCACTAGCAAATGGCCTATAATATTCTATTTCAGTCATATCAACTGGTAGATTATTTATAAAAAATAATTCTTGTGGTATCACATCAATTATAAAAAAATCGTCATTAAATAATACAAATTTTTCAGATAATTCTGGTATTTTATGTAAAAATAATTCAATAGTATTTGAATTAAATGTTGGCAAAAATTCATCAGGAATATAATCTCTATGATATACTATTTTTATTTTATTATTATTAATATTTTTATAAAGAGGAATTTGAGATTCATCAGATACAATTAAAAATATTTTATTTACCCAAGGAGCATTTTTTAACATACATTCTATACAATAATAAAAATTATTCCAATTTCTATAACGGCATTCTTCAACACCATTGCTATTATATTTTAAAAATTCTTTTTGCCATTTTTTATCATCAGCATCAACATAAGTTACTACAAAATCTATCATGAAATTATATATTAAACATTGCTGGCTCTTTTTTATTTAATTATTATTCTTTATATTTGAAAATGAAAAAAATAATCTGTAAAAATAACACTTTTAGTCCAAATTTTAAAAAAGATAAAATATATCATTACGAATATAATAATGGTATATATTCTATAATAGATGATTTTTCAATTTTATTTAAATTTGACAAAAAACATCAAACATCTTTTCAAGATGTTTTTAATTTTAAGCCAAAAAACGCATTATTCGATGATTTTTTCTATGAACTTAAAGAATTTAGAAAATTAAAATTAGAAAAACTTTTAAAAATAACCTAATTAAGTTAAAAACAACATAATTAACCAAAATAAGTTAATTTAAATTATCAATTAATTTTAAATTTTTCTCAAAACTTCTTAATGATTTATAAAAAGCTTCAATATCAGTTTCGTATAATTTTATTATCTCCTCAAACATTTTTATTTTACCAGAAAACTCACTTCTAAGGCTCTCATTTTGAATTTTACTTAAAGTATCATACATTAATCTATTGTTAATATATAATGTATCTAAAAAAACAAATCTATGCAAAATAGATGATGATATTTCATATACTTTTTCTATTTTAAGAATATCATATGCGGTTATTGCATAATTTTTACCTCCATTTCTCTTCAAAAAATCATAAATCCATGTTATTTTAAATGGAACTTCTTCTTTAACCTTTCCGCCATCTGACATCGTATTTTCATTCTGCTCATATCTAGAAAAATTATTCTGTATTATAGTATCTATCAAATCAACTTTATACATTATTGGCAAATAGTCAAAATTTACAGCAAACAAAACATTTTTATTATTCACAAGTTTTAATTGTCTTTCTAAAATACCATTTTCATTCTTATTAGGCACTGGAGGTATAGTTAATATAGGGCACCACAATTTATTGCCATTATAATTATAATTAATAATGTAAAATTTTCCAATCTGCATATTATTAATTGTTGTTCCTCTTACTTGATTATTAGGATCTCTTAAAATATAAGTAAATAATTCTACAGTAGATTCATTTCTTATTACTTTAATATTTTGGTTATATTGACCATATAAAGCTCTAACTTCTTCTGTAAAATTCATTAAATATTAAATTTTTTTGCTAATAATATAGATTCTAAATCTTCTTTATTTTTAGAAACATATTTAATTTCGTCTTTATACATTCCTCTCCGATGAAAATTTTTATTTTTAAGTCCTTCTGGAGCATTATTATATTTAACAATATAAGGATAGCCACAGTTCAAATCAATAACTTCACCAATATTATTTTCAATAAAAAAATTAATATCATTATCATATTCAGAGCATATTACATAATCACCTATTTCTACCTTTATAGAATTTTTGGTAATGTTTGAGTCAGGGGATAAATTATCAAATTGTTTTATATATTTCATAAATTATATTTTTTTGATATTAAAAATGATTCTAAATCTTCTTTATTTTTATATTCTAATATAATTTCATAACTTTTTACAAAATATGTAAGATCCTTATTTAATATAACATATAAAGGTATATCTTTCTTATTATATTGTACTACAATAAAATTTTCTGGTGAAAATATATTTTCTTCTATTCTTATTATTTGTCCAATTGTATTATTGAAAAATTTCTTTTCTTTTATAGTAATTTGAAAAAATGGATTTATGATTACATAATTTCCAACTCTACTTAATTCTTCTTCAGTTGCAGCCAATTCAAATGTTTTTATATATTTCATACAATAAATATAATTAAGGAATAAGTCCTTTACTTCTAAGCCAATCTTCTGTGATTATCTTAAAATGTAAATTTCTTTTGTCACACCATTCTTTTGTAAATGCCCATTTATGTAAATTTTTCTTAAATGTTATTTGAGCATATTCAAAATTCTCCAACATCTTTAATGTTTGTGTTTTTGGCTCAACAGGTTTTTCTGTTTCATGTTTTGGTTTAATTTCTATAACCAATCTATTATATGTTTCAGGATCATTAGGATTTACCGTCTCCACATAAAAATCTGGAAGATATCTATGTGTTTCTAATATTTGTGTTTTACTATTTACAAATTGATATGGAATTTCTATACCTTCAGTGCTCCATTTTATAACATTTTGATTTATATCACAAAATCTACAAAATGCAAACTCCCAAGAACTTCTATATTCTATTGGATAAGATCCTATATATTTTTCAGGATTTTGAATAACATATTTACCTTTACTGGGTAATCCGTTTTTTAATCTTTTTGTTTTAACTGTTGCTCTATTTAATCCCATTAATAATTTTTATTTCTAAAAGCATTAGGATTTGGGGGATCTTGAATAAGTTTAGTATTATCCGTAACAGCAATATAATTTTTTCCTTTATTTGCCAATGCAACATCATATAATGTTGGAAATCTATTATATCCACCAGATTTAATATCATTAAATTGAATATCTCTTACTAGCATAATAAACTCTTCTTCCCTCTGTGTTGGAGGTGAAGGAACTGGATATGATTCAACATATCCATCATTTCTAACCCAATCTTTTAGTGCCATAATAGTATATATAAAAATTTTATTCTATTAAATATTATGCAATCCTTTACCTTCATTTGAGTGACTTAAACTTATCATTCTTGGTGAATCTTGGTTATTTTTCTTTTGATAAATCACATTTAAACCACCAGCAATGCCTCTTTTACAAATTTCAGAAAAATATGGAAATGCTGATGAATATTTCTTCTCATTAAATAAGGCCCAATTTTGTAGCATCATCAGTATACCGTTTTGCATACAATCATATTTATCATCTGATGTTTTATATTTTCTTTCAAACTTTTTTATCATCTCTTCACCTATTTTAATAATCATTTTTTCCGCATTTTTAGTTAGTTTACCGCGTCCTTTTGAAATTAGCACCTCATAGTAGAAATCCGTGTCGTTTATGTATCTCGCCATATATTATGTTATTTTTTGAGTCTTTATTCTAAAATGCCTTAAATATATGATATTGCCTTGAAATTTAATATGTTACTATTTTAATTTAGTCTAAATTAAAATAGTGGATTAATTGTTATATAATGTTATGAATTAAAAGTTTATGAAAAATGTAAATTTTTTTAATTTTAAAGTAAAAAAAGGGTCACATTTCCATATGACCCTTTTCTAAATTATTGTAAATTAATTATAAAATCATTCTTTTTGCCTTTACTTTATCATCTTTAATTTGTTTAAGGTTTTCATAAAGCTCGTGTTTTGAAATCAATAAGTCATTAAATGTTTTTTTCAATGCCTCATCTTCATTTACTAATTCTTCATGTTCTTTCAATAATGCTAAGCCTTCGTCAATTTGTTTAATTGCTTCTTTAACTTCCATTTCTTTATCTTCTAAGGTTCTCAAATGTTTAATTTCTTTTGAAAGTTTATTATCTAAAAATTTTGTTAAATCATAATCAAGTTCTCTTTGAACATCATTAATTAAATCATTTGCTGAATTATATTCATAGAAAGCTGTACCTGTTCTTGCGTCATTATTATAAACATACATTTTATCCTTATAATTTACTACATAACATTCTAGATATGGATGTAATACATTTTCAACCTTCAATGCGATATCTAAATCTACAAATTTATCAATATTTTGAGCTGCTGTTGTTGATAAGACATAATAATCTTTCTTCAACCAAGGAATAATTTTAGAATTAAATAAATTTTCCAATGTGGTCTCTTTGTCTAATTTCTCTTCGTTTAAGAAAACATCTTTATCATTCTTTGTTGAAATACTCAATACTAAATTTTCATCTAATCTAAAAGAAATTGAATCTTCTTTAATATCACCAATAGTCATAACTTTTTCTAAAATTCTGAATTCTCTAACTTTATCAATATCCTTAATATGATCTTCTAGCAAGCACTGTTTAACTTCGTCTTGATTAATTAAAAACCAACGATCTTTCATAAATACTAAATTACCATTCTCTGTTTTTTCAACTAATGTAAATACCTTTGAAGCCTTACCTGAATTTACTAAATTTTGTCTTTGAATTGGATTATTCATATATCCACTCATAAACAATTTAACCTCTGGAATCCAATCGTGAATAACTAATTCATTAACAATTGATGACATTTTTGTATCATTATCATTCATATTGATAATATTAAGAATTGAATTCAATGCTGGACGATACATTTGTCCATAATTTTTTCTTTCAATTTTCTTGTATAAATCCTTCAAATTATAATTCAAAGGCTCACTTTTGATCTCCGCCTCTAATCCTTCAACCAATCTTTTAACTTTACTATCCCAAGCAAATGGAGTTAAAGTTTCTTTAACAGAGCTAACCAATTCTTTTTCTGAATATTTATCATAATTGCTGATAAATCTCTCAACAATGATATTTAATTCATAATCTTCAATAGGTAAATCTTTTTTAAAATTAAACAAATCATACTTTAAATTTTTCATATTTTTCATTATTTTTTATTTTTGTAACTGTATCTTACAGTTTTTTTTATTTTTTTGTTCTTTTATGAGTTTATATATAAACAAAAAAATCTCATTTTTTGTCAAAATGAGATTTTTTTATCGAAATAGAAAAATATGACTTTATTTTATTTATATATACTTATACAAGAAAAAACAATAGTATAAGTGAAAGTAATTAAATATACATATAAATTTAGATTAAAACCAACAAATGACCAGAAAATTCTTTTAAATAAGCATTTTGGTTCTGTTAGATGGACTTATAATTATTTTTTAAACCAACGAAAAGAAGAATACCTTAATAATAAAAAATCAATAACCTACAATAAACAATCAGAATATCTAACACAATTAAAGAAAAATGAAGAAACCGAATGGCTAAAAGAAATAAACAGTCAAACATTACAATACTCTCTTAAATGTTTAGATACTGCTTATTCAGGGTTTTTTGCTGGAAGATCAAAACTTCCAAAATTTAAATCAAGGAAAAATAGAAATTCATTTACTGTACCGCAATTCGTGTCTGTAAATAAAAATAAATTATTTATACCAAAATTTAGAGAAATGGGTATAGAAATAATAATGAATAGAAAAATTAAAGGAACAATTAAACATTGTTCTATATCAAAAACTTCTACTGGAAAATATTTTGTATCAATTTTAACAGAGCAAGAACATCAACCAACAACAAAATCAAATCAATCAGCAGGAATAGATTTAGGAATAAAAGACTTTTTAGTATTATCTAATGGAACGAAAATCAAGAACCATAGATTTTTAAAACACTACGAAAGGACGTTAGCACTAAATCAAAAACATCTATCAAAGAAGACTAAAGGATCAAATCGTTATGAAAAACAAAGATTAAAAGTTGCTAAAATTCATGAAAAAATAACAAACTCAAGAATGGATTTAATTCATAAAACAACTAATAATCTAATTCGTAATTTTGATGTTATTTATCTGGAAGATTTAAATATTAAAGGAATGAGCAAAAGATGTAAGTCAAAACAAGATAAAAATGGTAAATATTTACCCAATAATCAATCAGCAAAATCAGGATTGAATAAATCCATTTTAGATGTTAGTTGGGGTAAATTTATTGAGGTTCTAGAATATAAAGCCTCTTGGAATGATAAGCAAGTCATTCATATAAATAGATTTTTTCCATCTTCTAAGGCTTGTTCTAAGTGTGGTTGTATTAATAATAATCTAGCACTTAAAGATAGAACTTGGATTTGTCCTAAATGTGGTTCAGTTCATGATAGAGATGTGAATGCAGCAATAAATATCCTTAACGAAGGATATCGTAAAAATATATCAGATGGAACGTCTGATTACGAGCGTGGAGCAAAAATAAGACCAATTTCGGTTGGCACAAGCAATGAAACGTTTAAAGAGAAGGAACTTGTTTCCTGAAACTGAAATATTAAAATATTTTAGTAGTTCATAGGAAATGCATAAAAACCAATTGGTGCCGGAGGCGCATGAAATGAATCTTCACCAAATCCTTTTTGTTTAGTCAAATGCATTCTACCATATCTAACAAAAGTGTTGTCAATATCTACTTTTTTAATCTTAATTCTATTTCTTCCACCAAAAATCTCATCTTTATTATCAAGAAAATATTTTTCAAATGACTTTAAATTTTTCATAAATTATATTTATTTGATTGTAATTTTAATTTTAGTTCAGTTGGAGTCTTAGCAAAAGCCGCAATATTACTTAAATCAGTAGATTTTACACCATCAGAAGGAAATTGATGTTTTATATTTTTTGGTATATTATAATATTGTATTTGCACACCAATAATTTTATGCTCAAAATCAAAAATAAGACTTATAACTTTACCTATATGAGTTGATAAAAATATAATCATATCTTCATATTCAAGTCCCCAACCACTAATATAATTTAATTGTATATAATCTCCAATTTCTGGTATATCGCTCATTGAATATTTTTCAAATGTTTTTAAATTTTTCATAAATTATATTTATTTGCTGTTACTTTCATTATTACTTCTTCTGGGGTTTTACCAAACCCAATTACTGTATTTGCTTTTCCTATCCATATTAGCCAAGAATTATTTTCGGTATCAAAATATCTTATACGAATACTATCATCTGGTTTATTTATATATTTAACTAATATAGTATGTTCTTCGTCTTTAATAACTTGCCCAACGTTATTATTAATAAATTGTGAAAGTTTAATTTCTTCATCTGTTTTTGATCTGTTTGGTAAATTTAAATTAATTATAACATAATCATCTACTTGTACTGAGTTATTATATTTTTTAAATGTCTTTAAATTTTTCATAAATTATATTTATTTATTGCATTTTTTAATAAAAATTCTTTTTTCTCTTGTGGCGTTGCCATTCTAATATTATCGTGTAATATATCTATATGATAAGAATTATTATATTCAATAAAATTATTTTCAAGTTTATCTGGAATAGTATTATATTTAAGAGTATAGTAAGCATATTTAACATCTTCAATTTCGCCAACCGTATTATTTAAAAAACCTTTTAAATCATTTAAATTAAAATTTGCTCCTGTTATAAATCCAACAACTAAATCACCAACATCTGGTTTTTTAATTAATAATCTATTATCTCTTTTAGAAAATCTTTCAAATGTTTTTATCTTTTTCATAAATTATATTTATTTATAGATATCTCCGTATCTGATGTAAACACTTCTTCATTCCAGGACCCTAGATTTTGTTTTGTATTAGGGTCTAAAATATTTAGATAATTGGCTTGAGAATCTTTATATATTTTATTTATAATATATGGTTTTTTGTATTGTGGAATTGGTATATTATCTGTTTTTCTTAAATCTTTTCTAATGCAAATTACAATATCACCTTTTTTATATTTTGATTTTGATTCAAATAACTTTATATATTTCATAAATTTCACTCCATATTATTTATTTCATTCTGTCTCTTATCTTCTCCCTCTGTCATTATCTTTTCTTTATTAGATTGATCACCAAAATTATGATACCAGTAAACTCTTTTTAATACTCCAGCAGAACTTGGCAGAACTCCATCTGGTTTAGGCACACCAAGATAACTCCAATCAATAGTATTATCATTATCACAAATCTCAAAATCATCACTCATAACATCAAAAACTGGATAATAAGTATTAACTTCTAATGAAAATTTCATTGTTATTATATTATCAGAAGTCATGTTTATTTCTCTTGGAATTTCTACACCACTATCAGATGGCAATTTAAATTGTGCATCAATTTTTATTCCAAAATAACTAATATAAAAAAATCTATAATTAAATAGAACATCCAAAATTTTAGTATAACAAATATCTGCTTCCCATTCATTATCTAATCTAATTTGAATATCATATGCTAATGTAACTGGAACCGCCTTTGTCCTACTTACTATAACTTTAAATTCATCATTTATTTTAGTTTCTTTTGCTAAATATGTATTTGGGTTAGCAAATTCATCATCTTTTTGAGAACCACCTTTAAATGTGACTACACCTCTTTGCTTTTGATCAGTATTCAATTCCACTCTGTTACCAACAATATCATCAACAAATGCGTCTAACATAAATCTTTCTTGTCCAGCATATGAAGTGTAAAAAGGAAGTAAAACTCTTATTTTTTTACCATCACTCCAACGATTTATCCATCTCACTTTAGTTCCTAAAACTTTACATAATGCTATTGTCGTCATTCTAACAAAATTATCATCATAATTGTATTCTTCATTTATGTGCATTTTAAACTTTTTTATTTTATTTATATATAAAAAATGGCATCAACAAAAATATGAAGTATCAGAGGAAATTTGTCATAAAAATTATTAATGCGCCATGGACGCCATGGATCAATAAAAATAAAAATCTTTATATTAAAGATTTTATTAAAAACTCAATAGGATTTCATTACACAACAACTCATATTTTAGAAAATGCAAAATTTTGGCGGTATAAAAAAACTTGTGAGAATAGTATAAACTTATTTTTAAAAAATATGGATATCACAAAAATTAAAAATATAGACAATCTTGTTTTTGAAATAATAGAAATAACTGATAATCAAACACTAAGAAATATAAAACTTAATATAATTAATAGATTAAATAAAGATGAAAATTAAAATAGGTGATAAAGTTAAAATAAATAAAAAAAAGGTTAATTTGGATTCATATAACAATACATCATCTTGGTATTCAGATGAAATTTATACTATAAAAGATTTTGATAAAAAATGCAATATTACAACATTGGATAGAAATCTACATCATAGAAATGATTGTAGAATCCATATACTATATTTAAAATCGCTAAAGAAAGAAAGAAAGAAAAAACTTTTAAAATTAAATTCACTATAATATTCGGATAGAACCAAAATTAATCAATTCATAGTTATTAATTTTAAAAGAACACCATCTCCGGATGGTGTTTTTGTTTTTAAAATATTTATATATAATAATTATGAAATATATTAGAAAATTTGAAAATATAGAATTTCCAACAGATGGAGATTATATTTTTTTTATAAATAAGAACAACGGCAATGGTTCATTACTTCGTTTTTTAGAAAATAATATTGGAATAATAAAATATACATATCCAAGTTATTATGAAATTAAATATAAAAATATACCTTCAAATATTGAAGCATATTTTTATAATGAGAAAATATCTTTATCAAAAGAAACAGTAAGATTTGCTACACCTGATGAAATAGAGCATTATGAAATATTAAATAAATACAATATATAACATGAAGCATCTTCAAGGATTTTACGATAAAACAAATGAATCTATTTTTGATATATTTAAAAAATATAAAGATGGTGACTATGTTATAATAAAAGAAGATGGCTTTTTTTATTCAAAAACACCAGAAAAAACTGTCAAATTATCAAACACTACAATAAGAATAACTTCATCAACAATAACAAAAGATATTGAATTTAGTGATCTTAAATATGGAGAATTCAAAGAAAAACAATTTATTACAACAGATAGTAATAATGAGCGAAATTTAATATCAATAGAAAACATAAAAAGAAAAGCAACACAAAAAGAGATAGAACAATACGAATTAGAAATACAATATATAAATAAATACAATATATAAAAATAATCAATAAACATGAAACATCTTCAAGGATTTTACGATCAAACAAATGAGCTAAATGAAGCTAAAATTACCACAAAAGAAATTAAATCAAATTTCACAAACGATACTTTAATTCAAGTGGTAGATGCAGATGATAAAAATATTGGACAAGCCAAAATTAAAAAAGGATTAAAAACTTCTTACAACGTATCGTATAAATTAAAAAATTATAAAGTTAATAAAGATGATTTATCATTAAATACTCACGGACAAATTCAAACTGAATTAAAAAATTTAAAATGAAAAATATGAAAAACCTACACAAATTTGAAAATTATGATAATGTAGATATATCTTGGAATACTGAAGGAATTAAAGGACTAATTAAATATTACGATGAAGAATTAAAAGAAGAACAAGAGTCAAGTCATTTTCCAGAAAGTGAGGAAGAACAGATAAATAGAAATGAAGAATGTCAAACTTTATTAAAAGGTATGATTGATAAAAATTCTTGGTATTACAAAAAATTTAATAAAATTTAATAGAAGAAAAGGCGTTTCTAATTTAAACCTTTATCGTTTTTTATCATATATTATTCTAAATTAAATAAAATATTATTCTAAATTAAATAAAATATATGAATCTTAAAAATGATATGTTCTGGTACAAATACCAACCTAAAAGCCTAAACACAATAATATTATTACCAAGAATTAAAGAATTGATTAAAGATGGTTTATCCGCCAATATGATTTTCTACAGTGATACTCCAGGCACAGGAAAAACCACATTGGCAAGAATACTTTGTAAAGATACGGACAACATAGAATTCAACGCATCAGAAGAAACTGGGGTTGATATTCTAAGAGATCAATTAAAGACACATTGTAAAACTCTAAATCCATTTTTTGGTAAAGAATCACAAAAAACTATATTTCTTGATGAATTTGATGGTGTGTCTGCCGAATACCAAAAAGCAATGAAAGGGTTTTCAGACCGTTATCAACACGTTAGATTTATTTTAACTACCAACTATATTCAAAAAATTGATGACAAAATACTTTCAAGATTTATAAAAGTTGATTTTGATCCTAAAACCAAAGAAGAAACTGATTACCTTCAGACAATGTATTTTAAATATTTAAAAGCAATTGCAACAAAAAATAAAATTGCGATTACAGACGAAGAAATTAGAAAAATGATAATGCTTAGTTTTCCTGATTTAAGACAGGCCACTCAAAGATTGCAAGAAGTTTTTATGACAAATAATACAGATCAATTTAAAAATTTAAGTGCATCTGGTTATGATGATATTTTTCAATTTGTAATGGATGGTAAAAATAATATTGAAGAAAATTATTCTTTCGTTGCTAATAATTTTATTGATAATCCATTAGAATTAATGAAAGCCTTAGGTAGACCATTATTTAGTAGAATACAAAATATTGATAATGAAAATCTTATAAAACAGGGTGCAACACTAATTAAATTACAAAAATCTTATAATGCTGAATATACTTCAACAATAGATCCAGTTTTACATCTAATTTCATATCTAACTGACATAAAAGAAATATTGAAAAAATGAAATATGAAAATTTAACGTATGAAACATTTTGTGGCAGAAACTCAGAAAATTGGAAAAAATAAAAAATATTAATGATTGATAAGGATAAATTTTATGATAGATGGTCAAAATTAGGACTACTTGACGGACTTGATAATGTACAAAAAAATTGGATGGACCAAGTACTTGTTAATGATAGAGAATTTGGTGAAGGAATTCAGCCGTTAGATAATAAAGGAATTAAAGATAAACCAGATTTTTCTGGAATAATATTTCCAATAGTTAGAAGAGTGTCAGCTCAAACACTTGCTTGCGGTGGTTGGAAACAATCAAATAGACAAAAACTAAAACAAGATAGATTAAATAAACTTCGTAAACTTCAAGGTGATGAGCCGAATATCGTATTACCAGATGATGAATATACTGACGGATTAGTTTCAGTACAACCATTATCATCACCATCACCACAACTTTTTTATATGGATTACAATTACACTACAAATTCAAATTATGGACCATATAATAGTAAATCAGAAGCATTATCTAATATAATTATGACACGTAGATATGAAAATCTAACTGTTATAATAGAAAATACTGAATATTGGTTTAAAGGCGGATTAGAAGATAAAAATTTAGTTATAAAAAATAATCAAAAATTAAGAAAAGAAAAATTAATGGAATTAAATAAAATTAATATATAAAAATAAAAATAAAACAATGGATGATATTAAAATTTTTAAAGAAAAAGCTATAAATGATTATATTTTTAATAATATAAATTTATCACACGCAGGTACAAATGATATTAAGCATGGATTAAAAAATATATTAGGCGAAGAACCAGCAGTTAAATTTAACTACAAAGAAAGTATGAAAATAAATGAAACCACTGGTAAAGTTGAAAGATTACCAAATGAATTAGATTCAATAGAAGTCTATTACACTTATATTGGTACTGACAACGCTCCTCATGCAGCACATATGAAATATATTGTAAATTAAAGTGTATTATAATACACTTTATTTTATAAAAAGAGCAATAAAAACGCTATTTAGTGTTTTATATTGCTCTTTTTATTGCTTTTTTATAAAATTAATCTTTTTTAAATACTATGATTATTTCAAAATAAAAAATTTATTATTGATAAAAAATCATTATATTTTTTATCAATAATAAATAAAAAATTATAGCCTTGTTCTAACACT
>Ga0302284_1000068_pt1 | contig 55363 bp, 89 predicted proteins | sample III_Fen_E2_1_FD_198760 | JGI IMG/M metagenome (GOLD analysis project Ga0302284, IMG submission 198760) | Peat permafrost microbial communities from Stordalen Mire near Abisko, Sweden - III_Fen_E2_1 | ecosystem: Environmental > Terrestrial > Soil > Wetlands > Permafrost | place: Sweden: Abisko...
AATAATTGGATAACTGATGTGACTGATAAGAATGTTGTTGTTAATTATGGTGATAAAAAACCAAAATTATCTGATGTTGTGATTGATACAATAAAATTTATTGAAGATAATTTTGATAATATTAATCCTGGTATAAATAGTACAAACGAATCTAGTGTTGGGTTTAAATATGGATTGAATTTTAGTAAAATATATATTGGTTGTGAAACAAGAGATAACGGCTATAAAATTCCATATATATGTTTTAATTACCATGATGCTAATAATGCTAATTCTAATTATTCTATTGATATCACAGAAGATGATTATGAATATTTAAAAAAATATTTTTATAAAATATATAGAATATTTAGAAAAAAGGAACAGGAAAAAGATGAGGAAGAATATAAAAAAGAGTTACAAAAGATAGAAAACAAAAAAATAAAAAAAGATATAAATAAATATAATTTATGAAAATTGAAAAATTCAACGAAAAAATAGCATCTAAAGATGATAAGGAACTTAGTGAGTTTATAGAACTTGTTATTAATAAATTTTATCCTGATGATGATTTAGGAAATATGGGATCATATGAAGCTAAACTTGGTATATCTGGTGTAAAAAAATTTATAAGATCAAGTTTTTATTTTATGGCTATTGATGAAGATGAATTAAAAATAATGCAAAGTGTATCTGATTATTTTAAAAAATTTGATAGTTCAGCAAAAATTGTTATTAGAAGTTTTTCAGAAGATAAAGATATGGTAGAATGTTTAATAGATGTTAATTTATTAGCATATAGTAAAATATTTAAAGATCTAATTATTTTAAAAAATACTAAAAAATATAATATATGATAACAAAATTTAAATTATATGAAAAACATAAGACAAATAAATATCATCTTGATGATTTTGTTATTGTTAACAATACTAAATTAAATAATCGTTTAGTAATAATAAGTGAAATATCAATAAAATATGATGATATATATTATCTTGTATGGAATGCAGATAGTGAGATGGACGATGAACAATTTACCATTAAAGAAGGTGATATAGTTAAAAAAATGCCATCATATAAGGATGGTGATTATTTAATAATAAAAGATTATCATACCCACAAGCCTACACCCATGATATGTAATGGTGATATTTGTGATTGGTTTATTGGAATGCGTAGTTTTAAAGATAAAGAATGGATCACAGAACCGTATTCTAATATAATTAGAAAAATGAATAAAAAAGATTTAGAAACATATAAAGATATTATTGAAAGATATGAAATAGAAAATAGAAAAGAAAAATATAATATATGAAAAATATAAAAAAATTTGAAGAATATAAATTTGAGTATGATGATGATATTGCTACTGAATATACTAAATTAATTGTTTCAAAATATATAGATAAAAAAAATGAAGAAACATTAGAATCTGTGTATTATGATGTTGTTAAAGGAGATGATTTAGATGAGGATCAAGCTTATATTATAAAAAATACAATGCAGGTTTATCTTTATAATTTATATTTAGAATCTAAAGATATTAAAACAATTATAGGTATAGAAGCAAATAAATATAATATATGAAAATACAAAAATTCAATGAAAATTTAGAATATAAATATTGTTATTTTCTTACTATTCATGAAAATTTTGATGAAAATTATATATTTGATTCAGAAAAAGACATATGTAATTTTATGATAAATTACATATATTCATTTTTTAAAAGTCACGAAAATGTATTAGTAGAAATTGAAGAAGATTGGGATATTATAAATTTAAATAAAATAGATGATATATTTGTGTGTTATAATAATTTAGAATGTGATTATGATATGACTCATATTATTTATGAAAAAGTAAAATATTTGGAAAATATAGAATTAAAAAATTGGATAGAAGTTAGAATGAATTCAAAAAAATATAATATTTAAAATGATAGAAAAAGATTTACAAATAAAAGAGTTATATGAACTTAAACATATGAATGATAAGATTGAAAGTGGATTTGATTATGAAGAAGGATTGCTTAGAACATCATTTTCTAATGTAATGTTTCAAAATAAAATGACAAATGATTTTTTAAATAAAATAAAATCTCTTTTAATATATACAATAGAATCAAATTTAATTGCCAGAAATTGGTTTAATTATACCGTATCTCGTTATTACTCAAAGCATAACAATTAAAAATACCTGTATAATTAAAAAAGTTTCAAGCAGGACCAAACATTTTTTATATATACATATAAAAAAGATATGTTATTAACAACAAAAGTTTCAATTTCTATACAAGGTGGAAATATTCATTATTATAGAAATTTAGGATATAATATTATTAAAGTAAAAGATATTATTACTATTCCTATTGATCAACTACCTAAAACCTCACACGAAAAAGTTTTGATAAAATGTGATAAATGTGGCTCTGAAAGGGAGAGTCATTATTTTGCATATAATAAATATTTAAAAAATTCAGTAGATAATGAATATTTGTGTTATAAATGTAATGATAAAAATAGAAAAAATACATTATTAGAAAAATATGGTGTTGATGCGTTGATAAAAAATGAAGAATTTAATGCTAAACGTAAAAAAACGATGTTGAATAAATTTGGATTTGAACATCAATGTCAATCAGATAAAATAAAGAAAAAAATAGCAAATACTAATTTAGAAAGATATGGCGTTGAACATCCAGCACAATTAAAGAAATTTAGAGACAAAATAAATAAAACAAATTTGGAACGATATGGAAATATTAATTCGCTGATAAATGAAAAAACTGCAGAAAAAACATTTAACACTATGATTGAAAAATATGGTGTTAAATGCCAATTTCAAAGGGATGATATAAAGAATGAAATGGTAAACAAAGTAAAAATAACAAAAATAAATCAAATTTTAGAAAAAAATAAAGATATTATTGAAATAGATTATGATAAGCCTATTTTTATTGTAAAGTGTGATCAAAATAAATATCATAATTTTACTATAGAACCGCACTTATATTATAATAGAAAAAGGTATAATGTTCCAATTTGCACAATATGTAATCCTGTAAGCACAAATATATCTGGTAATGAAATAATATTGTTAAATTTTATTAGAGAGAATTATAATGGTGAAATATTATTAAATAGTAGAAATATAATAAAACCATATGAATTAGATATTTATATTCCTGAATTAAAGTTGGCATTTGAGTATAATGGATTATATTGGCATTCTGATGAGCATAAAGATAAAAATTATCATTTGAATAAGACTGAATTATGTGAATCAAATAGTATAGAGTTGATACATATTTGGGAGGATGACTGGTTATTTAAACAAGAAATAATTAAATCTATTATTTCAAATAAGATGAGTAATAATATTAAAATAGATTCTAATTTTTGTGAAATTAAAGAAGTTGATGATATTAAATTGATTATAGAATTTTTAGATAAAAATCATATTAAAGGATTTATAGAATCTAAAATAAAAATTGGTTTATTTAATGAAAATGAACTTATCAGTTTGATGATATTTTCTAAAAATAAAAATAAATATGAATTATTAAGATTTTGTGATAAATTAAATATAAATGTGATAGATAGCGAAATAAAAATATTTGATTATTTTATTAGTAAACATCAACCAGAAGAAATAATTGCAGTTAGTGATAGATCAAATCAAGAAGAATTTTTTAGTAAATTAGGATTTAAAATTCAAGAAAAAACAGAGCCTAATTGTTATTTTATAAAAGATTTTGTTAGATATAAGAAAAATGAAAAAAATGAACGAATTTTAAATATTTATGATTCAGGAAATTTAATTTATAAATTTAATATATAGAGTATGAAAATAAAATTATTTGAAAATTTTAATGAAATTGATGTTATGTATGGAGTTAGTGATTTAGATAAAAATGGTGATAAAATTGGTCTTGACCTTAGTGAAGATGAATCAGATGAATATGATCCTTTTAGTTTAGTTGATTCAGTTGTAATTTTTATGAAATATGAAAAAACACATCCAAATTTATTTATAGAAAAAATGACTACTGAAATAGTAGATAAAGAAATTATTAATGAGATTAAACTTAAACTATTATCAAACAAATATAATATATAATTTATGAAAATAAAATTATTTGAGAATTTTGATGAGATTGATTTAGATATTACTTATGAACTCTGGATAACAGATAGTAATGGTGACGAATATGAATTTAATCCTAGTAATAGTGATTTTAATAATGTTAATCCATTTGATTTTAAAGATGTTGCTAACTATTACATGAAGTATAAAAGAAAATATAAGAAACAGAATTTTTTTATCAAAAAAGTAACAAAAGAAACGTTAGATGAAAAAACTATTGAGTTATTATTAAATACCACAAAATACAATTTATAAAATATGAAAATTATTACAAATTATGGAAGATTTATAAAAGAAAGCATTGAAACAAACGAGTCAAATGATGTTTTTGAAGTTTTAGATTTATTAAAAAATGTACCAACTGAAGATATTATAGAATTACGAAATTCATTAGAAGAATTAGTTGAAACGAGTGAAAATTTAAGAGAAGGATTTTTCATGGATATTATTGATAAATTGAAAATAAAATTTCAAAAAAGTATTGATCAAAGAATATGGAAGTATTTAATTAATAGAAAAAATAAATTTTATGTTAATTTAATTGATAAAATGAATATATTTGATTTAACTTCTCTTGATGATATATTTAAAAATTATCCAGGATTTGATTTAATTTCAGTTTATTTGGCTGGTGGTATGGATAAAGCAAAGGATGTTGGCGCTGGATGGAGAATTATAGTAGAACATGAATTTGAAAAATATCCAGGTAAAAAAACTGGATTACCAGAAATTAATTTAAAAGAATTTGGTAAAGTTGATCCAAAAAGAGTTGTTGATGGTATTTATTTAGATATGTTTATTGAAAATCCAGAAAAAATTAAAAAAATGTATAATAAACCATTGGTGTTAAATCCAGTAAGAAAAGAAGTTGATAGAACTAAAGATAAAGATTTTGCACAAGCTGCTATACAATATAAAACTTTTGGCGATGAAACAGAACCAGAAGAATATGAGCCAACTATGACAAATATTAGAAGGACGTTATCTAGTACTATTGAGCCAGGGGATGAGCATTTGGTTAATCTTTCTGACATGGTATTTTTAGGATTAAATACCGCTGCAGCTGCAGGCACTTATGGTGAATTACAAACGCAATCTTTTATGAATAAACCTATATTTGTTTGGATGACAGATGATGAATGGTCTTTTTCTGATTTTTCAATGTGGACATTCCCACATATTTCCAAATTAGCAAGAAATGAAGAAGAAATGAAAGTGCTAGTTAATACTATTATTAATTATATCAAATAATTTAATTTTTCTTTCTTCTTTAATATCTTTATATTTAAAAATCATATCTCCGGGTATGATTTTTTTATCGTAATATACTTTTATATGATCATTTTGTAATGTTATAGTGCCTAAATAACCTGGCTCATTTTTAGAATCTACTAAATATTCTTCTGGTATGAAATCCCACTCCAAATATTCAAGTTGTTTTGGATTTATATAAATATAATCAAAATTATATTTATCAAATAATATACCAAGATTTTTATTAAATTTCATTTATTTTTTGAAGTTTTTTCTTTCTTTCTTCTTTAATGTCATATAATTCATATTTATGAGAAGAAAAATATGTTTCATCAATTCTTTCATTTTTATCATTAATTAAATCCCAGCCACGATAACTAACTCCATAAACAGTAAATATTTCACCGACTTTATATGTTCTATGAAACATTTCTATATTCTCAATAAGTTTTACTTTACTACCAATTTTAATTTGATTCATTGCTTTCATTTTCGCTTTCGCCATTATCAAAAGAATCATCTTCTTCGAATGATTCTTGTTCACCATTATCAAAACATTCTATCATTTTTTTATTGGTTTAATCATCATTGACATTCGTTTACCTTCTAATTTTGGTAAATATTCAGGTGTTCCTAATCCTTTTAATTCTTGTGAAAATCTTAATAAAATAATTTCGCCTTGTTCTTTATAAGTAATTTCGCGGCCTTTAAAAAAAACTGAAATCATAACTTTATCGTTATTGGTTAAAAAGTTTTTAGCATGATTTAATTTGAAATTAAAATCGTGATCATCAGTATTTGGAGTCATTCTGATTTCTTTTACTTCAACTTGATTTTGTTTTTGTTTTTTTTGTTGGTCTTTTTCTTTTTTCTTTTTATCATAAAGAAATTTTCCATAATCAATAACTTTGCAGATACTTACATCATTTGCAACTGAAATTTCTACTAAATCTAATTCCATTTCTCTTGCAATTCTTAGTGCGGTTCTTATTTCATAGACTCCTGGTTCTATATTATCACCAATTAATCTAACATTAGAAACTCTAATTAAGTTGTTTATTCTGTTTTGTACTTCGTCTTTTTTCTTATTCATATATTATTTAATGTTTGTTATATATTAAATTCTTTTTTATTTGTTTTATCTATTTAAAAAATTATCTCTTTGTTTTTTATATATAGTTTATGAAACATTTAAAATTATTTGAAACGTATCATAAAGTTGGTGATTATGTTTTATTGAAAATAGATGATAAAACACAATATCATTTAAATTTTATTCATAAATATGGAAAAATTATATATATTGATAATGATAGGATTCCATATAAAGTATTATTTTCAACAGGCGAATGGGAGTGGACTACAGTAGGTATGATTGAGCGAAAGTTGACTCCAGAAGAAATAAAACAATATGAATTGGAGTCGAATATAAATAAATTTAACATATGAAATATATTAAAAAATTTGAAAATCAGAATTTTGATGACTATAAAGATAAAATATTTATAGTTTTTCTTAAAAGTGAGCTTCAAATTATTTTTGTTGATAATATTGATATTGATCATGATGAATATAGAATAAACGGTAACAATGTGATTACATTTAAACAAGATAATGGTAAATATAGTCTGAATTATGCTACAACTTGTGATAGACTTTATTCAAAAGATGAATTTTATAATATAAATTTTATGACAGTAAAAGAATTTTATAATAAATACGAAAGTTTATATATTAGAATATTAGAAGAAGGATTATTTACAAGACTATTTTCTAATAACTATGTTAAAAAAATAGTAGAAGGATTTGATAAAATTTCAAATGATAAACTAGGTAAGCCTGGTTGGGTTTATATTGATAAAAATGATGCATCCTTTTTTATTAAAACAACTGAAAGATTAACTATTTCTAATATAATATTAAATGTGGAATTTGTGAATCAATGGCTACAAGTAAAAGTAAGAAAGAATACTAAAATTGAAGAATTAGAATATATTCAATCACTTTTGATTGAATATGGTCAAAAGATGAAGGATGGTAAATTACATTTTCTGAACGCTTTCGCATTTTATGAATATATTTTAACATTAGAAAATGCGGATAAATTTATAAAAAAATTAACAGTAGAAGATTTTGAATTATTTAAAACAATAAATAAATTTAATATATGAAATATATTAAAAAATTTGAAAGTCATAACTTTGATGATTATAAAGGTAAATTATTTATTAATATACCATCGTCTAAATATTTTATTAGTGATATAAAATTTCAAATTATTTTTGTTGATATAGTTAAAATAGCTAAAAATATAGATTATGGTGATGATATTCATATGAGTGTAAAAGGTCAAGATATGATTCAATTTAATCAATATGTAAGTGGTGAAGAGAACCTTATTTATAATAATACTTGGAAACATTATTATAACGAAAATGAATTTGATAAAATAAAATTTATGACTGTAAAAGAATTTTATAATGAATATAAACCAACATATATTAGAATATTAAATGATATTTTAGATAGATTAGAGATGCCTATATATATGAATGATAAAAAATTAATTAGAATGCTTGAAAGATTAACAATACCAGAGGTAGAGCATATAATATATGGAAAGAAATTTAATATATGAAATATTTAAAATTGTTTGAGGAATTAAACATAATAGGCGAAGAACCTTTAAAAATATATTGGCTAATTCCAACAGATGAAAGATTTGAAGATTCATTAAATAAAATTAATTGTTCTGAACATTATCGAAAAATAATTTTAAGTGTAAGAGATAAAGATACTGGCTATATATTTGTAGGATATGATGCTGGTTTTAAAGAAAGTGATTTTTGCTTAGGTTGGGGCTGGAATCCATATAAAGGTGAAGTAAAAAGCGATTGGTATGAATATCATGACTATATATTTGGTGGCACTATAAATATTCCAGAATGGGAATTTGTATCAAAAAAATATAATATATGATTAGAAAATTTGAAAATTTTATGTCAGATACACAAATAAAAAATAAAGTTAAGTTTATAACTTGTATTTATTCTAATTTACACGGAACACAATTTGGTGGTAGAAATGATAGAGAAGATCATTATAAATATAGTTTATTATCATTATTAAAGATGACTGATGCGGATTTTGTGTGCTATACATCAAGTATAGAATATGAAAAAATGTGTGATTTCTTTTATAATGAAAATAATGTTAATAATAATCAATTAAAGATAAAAATATTTGATTTGGAGAATAATAATTTCAAAGATTTGATAAATAAATATAAAGATGCTAATGATATTAAAAAATCACAAAGATGCTTTGAAATACAGTATATGAAGTTTATATGGCCTACTTTAGAAGATATGACATATGATTATTATTTTTGGATTGATGCTGGATTATCATTTGATGGTTTAATTCCAAAAAAGCACTTGAATTATGATAATAATAAGATTGGTTTCAATTCACCATTATTTAATAATAATTTTTTAAAAAATTTAGTGAAAAAATGTGAGGATAAATGTATAGTGATAACAAAAGAAAATTCTAAGTTTTTTTATGCAAATACCGTAGATCCTAAACATTATAAGAACTATAATTCATCACGACATGTAATTGCTGGGTTATTTGGTGGTAAAAAAGATGTGATGAATAAAATTATTAAAATATTTAGACAATATATAGATAAAATAACTAATGAAGATAAAACTTTATACTATGAAGAAGCAATTATGTCATTGATGAATTGTAATCATAAAGAATTGTTTATTAATTTAGATTTTGATACTTGGTATCACGAAGATACTGAGTCATATTTAAAAAGAGTTAATCAAAATAATAAATTTGATAGTATTTTGCTTAATAAATTGAAAAATAGTAAGAGTTTTCATCAAATAATAGAGGAATTGCAATGAGATATATAAAAACTTTTGAAAATAGTAAACAACTTAATATGGGTGATTATATAATATTTTTTAATGATTGGGGGAAATTTATAAGAAAAAACCATCCTTATCAAATTACCTCTATTGATAGTGCTAAAGAGAAAGCATATTTTGATGATGATAGAAATGTTGAAAGAAATTTCAAGTTAATAGAACCTGTATATAAAAAAATATCACAAGAAGAAGCAGATAAATTATTAATAAATAATAAATATAATTTATGAAATATATAAAAACATTTGAAAATATTATTGAAGATGTATTATTAAACGAAATATTATATTTTTCTAAAAATAAGGAAGAATTAGAATTGAAATTACAAATAAAAAAATTTAATATATGATAAGAAAATTTGATACATTTAGAACACCAAACATAAAAATTTGTGATTCGCGAATCACAAATTCTACACAAAAATATCCATTAGTTAGACATTTTTCATCTTATGAATCAGCTATTTCTATGTTGGAAAATGGGTTTTTAATGAGTAGAAATGAGTTAAAAAACCATATTGATAAATTAGATGAAGATTTAATCAAGCATAAAGGCTTAAATTCTAATGATTCTTGGTGGAATGAAAGAGCAGAATTAGATAGTAAGAATTTTGGTACTGAAGATTTAATATTTTGCACACCAGATTGGTATAATGATTCTGGATATGAAACTGGGCATGGACCAGTGATGGTTTATTTCAAACCGTCTATTTTTGAAAATTTTAAAGTGACATTAACACTTTTAGATAGTTTAATAGAAAATATTAAAATTTATAATTCTAAAGAAATATCTAAAATATATTCTACTATATTAAAAGATGATAATGAATATATTAAAGAATCAGAATATATTTTGAATAATTTGAATCATAAAAATCCTGAAAAATGGCATAATACTAGTCGTGGTAGAATGTTTATACCAGAACGATTTTATGATAAATATGCTGAAGTACAAATACATACAAATATATTACCAATAAAATATGTTCAAGAAATAAGATTTACTGATAATTTTTTACATGAGAAGAAAAGTGATAAGAAAAATAAGGAAAGATTAGTTGCTATGTGTAAAGATAAGAAAATGATAATTAACAATAATGATAACAACATTCAAAATATTTGAAGAATTAAAGCCAGAACTTGGTGATTATGTTATTTGTTATGAGAATAGTAAATCAATAACTAATTTTTTAAATAATAATATTGGTATTATTGTTGAACATGATAAAATCAGAATGTATGAATATTTGATTAAGTATGAAAATGTGCCATATGAATTGAAAGATTGGTTTAGTGATGAAGACGATAGAGATTTTACAAATTGCCGAAGAATGGGTAAATATGAAATTGCTCATTTTTCAAAGTATAAAGAAGAATTAGAAGAGATATTAGTAACAAATAAATACAATATATGAAATATTTGAAAAGATTTGAAGCAAAAACACACGATGAATCATTATATTGGTTGATTCCTACTGATGATAGGTTTAGAGAATCACTTAAAGAGATAAAATGTAGTTCAAACTATATGAATATATTAAATGGTGATTCATGTAAAGCTCGTAAGTATAAATATGTTTTTATTGGATATAGTATTGTTGATAATATAGAACCTTGGGGATGGAATTCTTATTCTGACGAAATGGTCGATAGATATTTTGAAAAAAATGGTTATAAATTTATGGGTACTGTAAATATACTTGATGGTGAGATAGAATTAAGTGAAGTTGTAAATAAATATAATTTATGATAACAATATTTAAAATATTTGAACAATATGTAAGTCGTACAGGTCTAATTAAACGATATTGGTTAGTTCCTACTGATGATAGACTTATAAAATCATTAAAAGAAATAAAATGTGATTCAGAATCTATAAATAGATTAGATCGGATTTTTAGCAGTAAAGATTTTAATTATGTATTTGTTGGCTACACTTCACATGATAATTGGGGTTGGATGATGTTCAAAGGTAAAATGCGCAATAAATGGTATGACGAAAATGGTTATAAATTTATGGATGCTGTAAATATATATGATGGCGAGGTAGAATCAAGGGAATATGTAAATAAATATAATTTATGATAACAACATTCAAAATATTTGAGAATTCACAAGAATATTATTTTCTAAATTTAGATGATATGTGGAATACATATAATGACAATTTCAATAAAATACATCCTGATACTAATTTAAGAAAAAAAGATATAAAAACTAGATGTTATTATTATAGGGAAGAGGTTCCTAAAATATTAATTGGTAAAATAATCGAATTGATAGTATTTGATAATAATGGTAATAAGACTTATATAAATGGCGAAATATCAGATGTTTGGACAAGATATTCTGCAGGTGGATTTATAACAAAATGGCAGTATAAATTTAAGATTAATAATAAATGGTATATTGTTAAAAATCATAGTATAAAAATATTTAATACAAAAAAAACTGAATTAGAAGAAACTCTTGAACTTTATATGTCAACAACTAAATTTAATTTATAAAATCTGTACATTTATCTGGACATTATCCGGACATTATTATTTTTATTAAATGATATTGGGTGAGTTGATTAGATTTTATCCGGACATTATCCGGACATTTATCTGGACACGATGTACAGATAAATGTCCGGATAAAATTTATTCTTCATATCTTTCTTTAAGATAGTCATTAAAAAATAATAATGCTTTATATCCTGACAGTCCATTCTTCATAGATGTGTTAAAATAATCTAAATTATAATCAATTTGCTCATTACTATACATATAAGTAATGTAGTTATCTTTAAAATACTCTGTAGCATTGCAATCTAATTGCTCTTTTACATTTTCAATATAAGCGTTAAAATCTGTCATATTACAAATATAGAATAAATATTTTAAATAAAAAAATTAGTTGAATAAACTTATAATAGCTTTTATCCCATTATCATTAATTTCTCTTGTGCCTATTCCTGCAAATTTTTCAGTTAATTTAGGTGTTTCTTCATAAATTTCAAATCTATCTGATTCATAATCATAATAATACCATTGATTATCATTTTGCTCAAATAAATATATTGGCTTCTTAAAATCAACAGCTAAAGAACATGCGTAACCTGTGCCACCTCTAACTGTATTTTCGGTTTGTAATCTACCGATTGCGAATATTGCTTCAGATGATTTCACTTGGTAATAATCTCTGGATATTAAATTTTTAACATACGTGGATGTATTGTAAATATTTCTATTCAGTCTTTTGTTGGTGATCTCAATGTATTTGAAGCCTTCTTTTAGTTGATTTGGTGAGAGAATAAGAGTGTTTGATGATTTGGTATTATGACCATCAAAAGAGTAAGCAACGACATTAAAATTGTGTTTAATGGACTCTAGTTCAAAAATTCCGTCACTTCCTGAAGCACCTCCGCTATAACAAGTATAATTCATATTTATTATATGAAACAAAAAAAGAGAAGTTTTAAGCTTCTCTTTTTTAAATCTAGAATTTTTTAAATTTATAAAATTTCATTAATAAATTCTTCCATACTTAAAGATGCAATCCTTTCATCTTCGTATTCTGCTTCAACTTCTTCAATATTTTGACCAATGTTAGGACACCTCTTTTTTAATTTGTTTAATGCTTCTGGTCCTTCAATCGTTGGTAAACCATTTGCTTCATTTGAAATTACAATATCATCAACTGGATTAAAACCAAAATCTCTCATTCTATGAATTAATTCACCAATATGTGCTTTACTATCTAAATTTTCATGAATTATTTCAGGAATAATGATCCACGCATATTTTTTGATAAATCCATCTACTTTTGTTGGATCTAACAATCCTTCTTCCAATTTTTTTCTATCCCTTAAATCTAATCTTGCGGCTCTACCATAAGTTTGAAAGAATTTAGAATCACTTAAGCTTCTTAATGGTAAAATACCTGTAAAGCCTGAAATATCAATACCTTCTGCTAGAATATCAAAATGTAGCACAATAATTTCCTTTGTGATATTTTCACCATCAATTTTTAATCTATTTAAAAAGTCTTGTCTTGTTGTTCTTTCGCCATTAATAAAATTACCAATAGCCTCATTTGAAGAAACCATATAAACTTCAACACCTGTACTTCTTAAATTAGTATATTCTTCGCTTTTTGAAAATCTGAGCATGTCTTTTGTTCCACTAACACTAACTAATATTTTAGGTCTAATTCCTCTGGACACATATTGATGTTGATAAAGTGATTCTTCAATTAATTTAGGTATGCTATTATCAAATTCATCTTTATTGTAAACTTGATTTTTATTTTTTAATTTAACAAAATGCATTCTTGGCCTAACCATTCTACCTTTTGTTATTGCTTCCATAGGTGTCATGGTAAATAAATTTTTACCATAATATTCTTCGTTGTTCATTCCTCTACCTTCATTTGATTCTGAATGTACTTCAGTTGCAGTGAAGAAATAAAAACGATTTGGTCTTAATATTTTAAGTATTTCAAAAAACCTTCCTTGCACTAAATATTGAGCTTCATCATTTATGACAATTTCTAATTTTTCACCTTTTAAAGACATTTCAATTCTATCTGCACTATTATAAGTGGAGAAAAAGATTAATGGTAAATTTTGATTTTGTGCTTTCTGAATCATGTTTTTAATGATTTCTGTTGATGTGCCATTAGCAATATCAGAATATGGAACATTATCTTCTGAATTTTCATTTGCTAGTTCACGAATTTCTTCTAATTGCTTAATATCAGTTGCGCCACCTGAATGAACGCACATATATCTTGATTCTACACCATATTTAACTAAAAAAGAATATATTTCTCTTAATAATTGATAAGATAACATAATTCTAGGTGCATTGATAACATACATTCTAAATTTATTTGGATTTTTTAGAATATCAATTGCTATAATTGCGGCTTCAACTCTGGTTTTTCCAGTACCGGTAGGCATTGTGATTTTGCCCTTTTTATTATTTAAAGCTGCTTGTAGTGCTTCTTTTTGATCGTCGTAAAGACCATCTATAAGTTCCTGAATTTTTTGTTCGTTTTTCATTTCTTTAAATCTTTTACAATTTCACGACATAAATCCCAAAAATTAAAATTACCATCCAACATAAATCTCAAATCTTCATTACCAAAACATTTTACATAACCTTTAAACATTTCACTATCAGTGTAAAAATTTAATCCTTTTGCGGTGGTAAAAACATAATGCCTTGGTACTTGTGTATTGTCTTCTGCTGCAACTATTTTATACTTAAACATTGCATCTGCAATAAAATTACTTAGGTGGTCTTCATTTGCAGTAAGAGTCTGCATTGTATTTGAACGATATTTAATTTGAACTGCACATTTTTCACGATTTAAATTAAATCCAACACCATCAACACCATTATCATCTGATTGCACTGGTTCATATTTTGTTATACCAACTCTATTGTCGTATGCTGATATTTTAATGAAAATCTCCATTAAAAATTCAAATCCATCACCGACATATTTATCCCGATCATATCTATCTGGATCTTTTAATGCTTGTTTTTCAAGTTTTTTCATAAAAGTTGAAAGAAGGTTTGTTTTATCAAACAAACCTACAATATCATGTGCTCTTTTTCCGAAACCGTGCTGAATGTCTTGTGATGTCATAGTTTTAATATTTTAGACAAAGATAAGGAAATTATTTGAATAAACAAATTATTTAATTAAAAACCATCAAGTTTACCACATCCTTTTAAGTCCGCACAAAATGCATAACCAGAATATTCTTTATTATTTATATCAACCATTTTTATTAATATTTGCTTAGATTCTAATATATCTCTTGAATCGTTAATAGTATTATTAAGAATAACTTTCCAACTCATTTTACCTTTGTACTTTGTGCTATCATCTTTGGTTTGTATAATTATTGCTGGGCTATTAATATACAAATTTGCATTGTCACTTGATAAAATTTCTTCATTATCTAAATAACCTTTTAAATTTTTTATTTTTATCATAATAATTTATTATTTTTTAAGTTTTTACAGTGATCATAAACTCAATTAATTCATTTATGCCAACTTTTGTAAAATCTACATCACAACCTTTTCTATTTACTCCTCTTGGAACAACTACATATTCAAAAAGTAATGTCCATCTTTTATCTTTACGATCTGTTAGATATTCATAAAGTATATAATTTAACGCGTGAAGGGGTAATTCATTGGTCTTAATTTCGGATTTGTCTGGTGCTTTAAATTTTTTATTTATACCAATACGAAATTCTCCTTTCTGAAGTTTATCTAAAATTATATTATAATATTCTTTAATTGTCATATTAAAAAAATATATTAGTGATATTTTTTATATTGTTTTTTAATAATTCATCTAATTGACTTTCATTTGTAGTTATTACAACTTGTCCATTTTTAATTGGTAAATTATTATAAATTATATCACTAATTATAAGGTCTATATCAATATCTTTTAGTCTATTAAAATCAATATTTTCTTTTTTTCTTTTATTTTTTAATATCTTATAGATAAATTTTTTGTTTAAATATTCAAAAAAATCTTTTCTAATTGGTAAATGTTTAAAATATAAATATTCATAAATATATTTGTTTTGTCCTATTAATTTATCATAATAATTATAACTAAATTTAGCATTAAAATAATCTGTTCTTTGCTTTCCATCATTTCTTAATTTTGATAAAATATTAAGCTCAATTTCTTCTTTCACATTATCATGTTTTATAATTAAATCAAATGTTGAATTATGGCAAAGAATATTATATTTATATCGTTCGAATATTGGAATGATTTTAAAAATTTTTCTTAATATGATTTTAAAAAACATTCCCATAAATACTCCCATTATTATACCAATTAATATATCCATAATTTTTAATTATTTTTTAATCAATTTATAATTAGACAAATTGATACATAGATATATATTTATTTTTTTATAAAGTTTATTTTTTAATATTTATTAATTGTTATTATCAATAAAGTCTTTCCAAAAATCATTTCTAAAAGTTGCAATAATTTTGCTATTATATCTCTGTCCGCCAACACCTGCAGTACCATCGCTAAATGTCATTAATTTAATAAATTTTGGGCTTAACATTGCTTTTTTAATTTTAAATAAGACATCAACATCATCAATGATCGAATATGCAAACTCCACTTGACCATAATCACCATTAATGTCAACTATTGGTGTTGATGCTCCACCAAAAGACCAAATGACTTTTGGTATGTTAAAATGCCCATTTGTATTTATATTAGAATACATAAACCTAATTGATTCATCTTTGTAAGTATAATATACGCATGGATATTTAAAAACGTTATCTTTTTTAACTGACATATATGGTTTTCTATGCTCATATGCTGAATAACTATGTAAAAGATTTACTTTTTTTTCATTTTCTTTGGCAATTAAACTATTATATGTGTTAAACATAGCGTTAGGAATAAATTCCATTTTTGAAATATCTGCAAATTCAATAGTACCATCTATACATTTTATTTTAGTAATAAAATTATTATTTTTAGAATTTCTAATACAGTAAAAATCATATGTTGTGGTTGCACCAAATGTTTTAAATCCTTCATTTTTATCATGAACTTCTAAGTATAACATTTCTTTTTCTTTTAATAATATTTGAGTATTTTTAAATATACCTTTAGTTCCTCTCCAACCATCAGGATGAATCATAACCATATATCCACCTTCGTGTAACATAGATAAATATTTTTTGACAAACAAATTCCAAATAGGTTGTGTTTTATTCGGACCAACAATTTCTTGATAAGGTGGATTAGAAACCAAAATATCAAACTTTTCAACTTTCCAAATATCCCGCATATGTTCATCAAATTCTTTACTCAAAGAATTGCCCCGATATAGATTTAATTTCAATTTTGATTTAGGATCAACAGAGACCATCCATAAGAACATATTTTTTATTTGCAGTTCAGCAACATAAATCATTTTTTCAATAATATGCTTATATCGTTTATTTTCATCTGGTTCCCAACTTTCAAGACCAATCATCAATCTTTTTACAATAATGATCATAAAATTCCCAACACCATTACAAAAATCCCCCCATTTTAGGTCAGGATTACTCCAAACTTCAGCAGGTAAAGTGTCTAACATTTCATTAACTAATGGAAATGGAGTAAATACTTCACCAAAAGATTTTTTCTCCACCTCACCAACAGGATTATATTTTCTAATTCTTTCAATAATTTTGTCTAATTGATATATTATTGTGTTAGTTTCTAATTCTTTAATCATTTTCTTTAATCCGGCATCTTTTTTATAACAAATTGCAGAGAGCATCACAACTCGTTTTTTCTCAACTGGTAAATTTTCAATTAATAATCTTAATTTTATACCATGTTTATTTTCAATATCTTTTAAAATTTCTTGTTCTACTTCGTATGTATAATCCATCGTTTTATTATTTTGTACAAAGATAAGGAAAATATTACTTACTTTTATTATTATTTTTGTTATAGTATAATAAAACGAAAAAGTTTATTATATATTTGATTTATATTAGATTATACTAGTAAATTTATATTTTAAATTTCCAGAATCATAAATTCTATATATTTTTCTATCAATCATTATTTCATGCTCTGTTTTATTAATATTATATCCTTCTTTAACTAAAATATCTTTTCTAAAATTAAATTTGTTGTGTTTAACTCCATCAATTATATAATAGTAATTTGGTTTTGTTTTTTCAATAAATTTAAATCCCAATTCTTCATATAATTTACCTTGACTGAACGATCTATCAGCATATACCATTATTTCTTTTGGTGTATATTTATCAATAAAATAATTAAATAGTTCACTAGCAGCATTTTCGATGTTGAAATTTAATTTATTACAAAATCTAAGTAATTCATATTCATTATCACTTATTTTTTTACGGCTCTTACTAAAAATCATTAAACTAACCAATTCATTATTGTAAAATAATCCTAATCTAATTTTTGTATTAATGTTTCCTTGAATATGATTTTTATCTAAAAATTCTTTAACAATATTATTATCAGTTATTTCTTTAACTTCAGTTTCTATTACCGATATTTTATCAGTTTTATTTAATTTTTTTAATATTATTGATTTAACTATATCTTGTTTATATGACCAATCATCTTCATAAATGTGAATCAATTGAATTCCTTGAGCTTCACACATTTCAGTTTTATTTAAATGATAATTATTCTCTTTGCTAGATTCGTTGTGCCAATAAACACCATTAAATTCAAATGCCAATTTCAATTCTGGTAAATAAATATCTAATTCTAATGGTGAAATAATTTTTTTAGTATTTTGTATAATTTCATTATCATAATTTTGACTAATAAAATCACATAATTGAAATTCTAATCCTGATATATGTCTTTCAATTGGATTACAAATTGTGCATAATTCTGTTTTAGTGATATTTCTTAGATAAAATAATTTATATGATATATTATATTCGTGACCTTTTGAACATAAAATTTTGAATTCTTTTTTATTATCTGGTTCCAAAAAAATTATATTTGAATATTTATTTTTAATAGCGTTTATCCAGTTTTTTTCTTTATTTATTTTTGATTTTATATGATTTATAGGTAGCATTAAAACATTTTTTACACCAAATTTTTCAATCATAGTATTTTTAACTTTTTCTTTAACTTTTTCGTTTTGAGAAGGATTTGCAAATCCATATCTTTCTAAATTTGTTATTTCCATTTTAGATATAAATTCAGGACATTGAGAATAAAATGGAACACCATACTTTTCCATACAAGTTATTTTTGATTTTTCTTTTACTTCTTCTAATTGAAAATTATTAATAACACCTCTTGATTCTAGCATTTTTTTATTATCTTCTTTATATTTATCACTTTTAAAATAATTATCAACTCCAAATAATTTTAAATTTGTCGCCTTTTGTTTTTCTTTTACATCTATATGTTGTGTGTGATGACATCCATATTTATTCCGATCTGTTTCATTAGATTGCTTTATAAATTCATCTGTTTGTGAATAGTATTCAGCACCAAAATTTTTTTTATTAGTTTTTTTAACTTTTTCTTGGGCACATTTACTTGAACAAGCATAAAAATTGTGATTTTTTATGTTTTTTATGTACTTTTGAAATGATAATTCTTTTTCATTACCACATATATCACACTTAACTTGTATTTTTGTGTGACTGCCGTGATTTAAATCTTCTGCTTTTATTTCTATAATATCTTTTAAATTGCATTTATAACCTTTTAATATAAAATGTTTTATATTTTTTTTAGAAACTTTAATTTTTAATTCTTTTGTTATTATCATGATACTTTTGTTTTTTTATGATCCTGATTTGTCTATCGGATTAGATTTATATATGTTATATATAAAATTTCTTGTCCCCTATTTGATAAAATAACAATAAAATTTTTATATATACTTAAAAATATTTTATTACGAATGAAGATATATTCAAACGAATACATTACAGATTTTGATAAATTAAAGAATGCTATAATAGGATTCGAGTTTGAATTTTATACTGACAGATCCTATTATAAATTATTGGAATTATTAAATAATACATTAGCACCAATTAAAAGTCATGGATTTAGAAAATATCACTCTAAATTTAAACCAGATGAGAACAATTTTAAGCTGGAGCCTGATACAAGTGGCGGGCCAAATCTTTGCGAATATATTACAGGTCCTCTTCCTTATGTAAATGCAAAAATAATTTTATTGAAAATTCTTAAAGTTTTAGATAAATATGCAAGAACGGATGATAAATGTTCGATACATATAAACATCTCATTTACAGACAATGGTGATGGAAAAGTTTTAAGTAATTTAAATCAATTGAAATTAATATTAGAAGTTGATGAGGATGTTATTTATAATTTTTTCCCAGAAAGAAAAAATAATATTTATGCAAAATCGGTAAAAACATTAGTTCCTTTTAAGGGATTTGATTTCAGTACAAATGCAATTGACATACTTCAGACTAACATTCAATTACCTGATACTAAGTATTATGGTATAAATTTTTTGCCAGCAAAAAATATTGATGTTGATGGTCAAAGATTAGAGTGGAGATATATTGGTGGAGACAATTATCATAAGAAATCGGCAGAAATTTTATCCTTAATGGATTATTTTATTGCATCTACATGGAATTGTTTAGCACAAAAATTAAATGAAGATGATTTGAAACAGTTGCAAGAATATTTATTTTCAAATATTAATATTTTTAAAACTTTTTCTAACTATGAAGATTTTCTTTCTGAATTTCCAACTATTGATGTTCAAGTAGATAAAATGAGTGAATATGGTATTATAAAAGGTTATTATGATACATTTTATGATGAAATATATGATATTGTAAGAAATACTTATAATCTTAAAAATTGTATTATAAATTACGATACCGAAACCAATAGAATAGAGATGGTTGATGCAACATTTAAGACTGTTTTTGATCTTAATTCAGTTGATTTTATACAATGTACAATGAATAGCGGAAGATACAACGCATGTAATTTTATTAGTTCTGAGTTAGTTAATGGTACTATACATGGCGGTGATATTATGGACAGCACTATATTAAATTCTAAGATAGAGAATGCTAAAATAGATAGAGAATCTGAAATTGAAGATTGTTATTTATATCAGTCTTTTATTGATGGCAATGTTAAAGGAAATTCAGTGCTAAGAATGTGTAAACTTGGACCTAATTCAACATTAGAGGATTCTGTTAGAATTGTAACAGACACTAATAATTATTTCCATACTGCTCCAGTTGCTTCAACTAAAGGCGGTCCAGTTGGCGATATTAAGGATTTGAAATCTATGAAGATTCCTGATACAAAAGGTAAAAAATGGTAAATGATAACATTATTTAATAAGTTTAAGTTTAATCATGATGATGGTTTAAAAATTGGTGATTATGTTAAAATTAAAAAAAATTCACATTTTTACACTGGTTATGCTGTTTATCATATTGATAGATTAGATAAAATTAGTGCATATTTAAGTGATATAAACGGAAAATATCCTGGATATATGTTTGCTGAGATAACAAGAAAACATCTTATGAAATTGTCAGATTCTGAAAAAGCAGAATTAGATTTTATTTTAACAACAAAAAAATATAATTTATGAAACATTTAGAAACTGTTAATGAATGGTTCGGCAGACCTAAAGAAGGTGACGAATTTGCTAAACAACTTATAAACATTATTGAAAGGGAAAATATTGAAATATATTCTTATTATTTTGTTGTTGTTGATGATATAAAATATCGTTTTTATACAGATTATGATGAGATATTTCCAGATTATTATTTGCTAATATATAATACAAAAGAAGTTGAAAGCACTCTTGAAATTTCAAGAAAATATTATGATTTTATTCAAAAATTATCTATTAAAAGAAATACAAAAAAATTGCCAGATATTTCTGATACAGGCAGAATGATGAAAAAATTTAATATATGAAAATACAAAGATTTAATGAAGATAAATTTTCTGATGATTATGAAAGCTCACAAATAGCTCAAGAATGTAAAATTTTATTTAAAAATTTATGGATGAATAAATTGGACCTTGGTGTTATTTCAGTACTTGATCATAATCATTATGATTTGCGTGTTTGTATGTATAAAGAATTGAATAGTGAAACTTATAAAGTTTTTAATGAATTATTTGAATTTTTAGATCAACTTAATATGAAATTTGAAATTAATCATGAGCAATGGAAAATAATTATTGATATAAAAAATATGGATGAATTTATAAATGAAATGAAAATTAGACTTAATATAAATAAATATAATATATGAAAATAAATAGATTTAACGAGTCAGTAGATGAAAATTATGAAAAAGATATTTATGAAGAGTTTGAAAATTCTGATCAATTAGCATTATATTTTTATAATGCAAGTGGTTGGATTGGTAATGTTATTTTATTTACTAATTGGGATGATTTAGGAAATTATGTTATAAATTATGTCAATGCATATATATTAGATATTTATGAAAAAGATATTGCAGATGATTTTGAAGATGCAGATCCAGATCATATATGTTATGATTCAGATGGTGTACCTTGTTTTACTTCTTGGGATAGTGCATTAGAATATATAAATGATATGAACGACGGTAAAGGAATTACACTTGGTTTTGCTGAATGTAAACAAGCAAAAGATATTGAAATAGATGAAAGAGTAAAACTTTTAATGAATAAAACTAAATATAATTTATAAAAAATGATAACAAGATTTCAAGATAAGACAAAAGACAATTTATTTTATACTCCTTCTGCAGGAGGTCCAGAAGGCAAAATTCCGATGGCAGCAACAAATGCTGGTGGAGATAATACTATAAAAACTTATAAAGAAGATAATAATAGAATAAAATCTTTTAAAGAATATTTTGGTGAATATAGAAAAGGCTCAGATAAATTTGGAAAAATTGTCAGTTTGATTATGGAATTTTTGAGATTACCTGAGTTCAAAAATAAATTAGAGGAAAATGATGGTTTGAAATTTGAATTAGCTGATTTTGAAAAAAGATCAAATATAAAAATAGATAAAATAAAACAATTGCTAAATGCCGACCATAACTTATATAGTTTTGATATAAATATAGATGATAAATATATTATTTTTTCTAATATAAAAAAGACATATAAGGACCGATACGTTTCAGGCCGCAAAGAAAAATAAATAGTTTTTTTATTGATTATCTATCCATTATAAACCAAGCTGATTGTGATTCACCTCTAACTCTTTCTATAACTTCAGTCATTTTTTCTTTACCTTGTGAAATCATATCAGCTGCGTTATATTGAAAATTACCTGGCATATTAAAATTGAAACGACCAACTGCCATACCTTGTCTCATTTGAGCTAAACCTAAAAGATATTGTTTGAAATAAACATGATCAAATAAATCTTCTTCTTCAATTCTAACATATACTTCTAACATTAGGTCTGTATTAACTGGCGCTAAGAATTGTAATCTTTTATTTAATGGATTATAGTTGAATCTGGTTGTATTTGCTGTCATTTTATTTAATTGATCTGCAAAATTACTTATAACAGAACGATATACACCTAATTCACCAGCTGTTGTAACAAAAGATGTTAAAAATGGTTGATTTGTGACACCCATATTTATAGAAAGGTTAGGTGCCTGAATACCTAATCTGAAAAGAGTAGGATTGTCTATTCTAACTATTCTAACTATATCTTCAACTTCTACCGGAAGAATTAAATATTGACTTCTATGATATTGCTCTGTTGTTAAGAACGTTTTCTCCAAATAATAAAATGTTTTAATTTTAGAGAATTGATAGTTTTTATAAAACCAATCTAAAGCTTCTTCTTTAATAAGTCTAATTATCTCTAAATCAGGTAATATTTTATCGAAAAGTCCTGTCAGTGTCAAATCTGCTTGTACTATATCTACTAATTGATCAATTGTCATTGACATAAATTATAATATTATTTTTTAGTATATATTAAAAATTAATTTCAGAGATTATATTTATTTGAATTAAAAATAATTTTTGCTTTTTCTATTATTTCACTAAGATCATCAGATTCATAAGTCTTTTATACCATTGTATATTCTATAGTTTTAAGAATAGAAAAAATATTATTATAAAGATCACTAGCATTTAGTAAAATATATTTTTTATATTTTTTATTTTCAATGTTTTCAAATGTTTTGATATATTTCATATATTATATTTACTTAAATTTATTTTAATTTTTAAATATTCTTTATATTTTTCAAATTTTTCAATAATATTATTTAATTCTGTTATGGGAAATCTATAAGACTCCATAGTTTTTAGAGGGGTCTCTATATAATCAGATAGTTCTTTTTTTATAAAATTATATAACTCTTTGGTGTTATTATCAATATTATTTGTTCTTGTGTGATATGAGCTAATAAGTACAACATCATCTTCATATTGTAATAATTTAAAATTAAATAATCCAGCATTATCTGAATAATTTATCTGAATTTTTCCATTAGGATTAAAATATTTTTTAACTCTAGACTTTCCTCTACGTATATTACTAAATTCGATATTATCCAATTCTTTTATTTTAAAAAGTACTTCTTCTAATTTTTTAGAAAAATTAAGTAAAGGATTATTTTTTACTCTAGTGTCAGTAAAATGAAGTAATCTTTCAATATTTTCAAATGTTTTTAAGTATTTCATATATTAAATTTATTTGCTTGTCTATTTAATTCCCATTTTTTATAATTAGGATTTTCTTTTATTTTACCTTCTGTTAAAAAAACAAGTTCATCAATTATGGCATCCCAAGTATCTCTTGTCATTATTACTGTTCGCCAATCTTCATCAATCATATATTCTGAATTTAAAAAATCTTCTTTTTTTATAACATCTTTGAAACTAATAATTTCGCCTGTTTTACTGTTTACTTTGATATTTAAATAAGAGGAATGATCTCGTTGACTTATAATTAATTTTTCTTTATTGTTTATATTTTCAATATAATAATTGATAATATTAATTGTATTATCATAATAATCTTTTATTTCAATTGTTTTTCCTTTTACCCAGCACCAAATACCAATATTATTAATTTCTTTAAAATAAACTTTATAATTACTAGCAAATAATTTTCTAAAATCATAACCATGATCGCTTAATTCTTTTTCTTTAACTAAATAAATCAAGTCATTATTAAAATTCCTAAATGTATTTTCAAATGTTTTTAAGTATTTCATAGATTATATATTAAAAAAAGTATTTTAAAAATTAATATATAACTTTAATGAAAATATTAACACTTAAAGAATTCTCACTTAATGAGAATATATCTCTTATAGATCATGATGGCATTTTACTTATAGTAGATGTTCAATCAAACTTTAAAAAATTCTTTCCAACAGATCCTAATGGATATGTTAAAAAGTTAGATAAATATTGTGAGGATTTTCCATCTGGTACAACTGATATGAAAGGTGTATATCAGATATGGGATTCTAATCAAGGCTCGAAGCCAACTTATAAATTTAAAAATCAAAAAGATTTACTAGAAAAGAAATTTGGAGTAAAGAAATTTTACTCTAAATATAAAGGTGGATTTAATGAGTGGGTGTATTATATATTTGATGATAAAACTATGGAACAATTTTCTGCTCATAAGAATAAATTTAAAGAAGGTGATGCTTTTAAGATTAAGAATAAAAATGAATTTTTGATTTATATTGGTAACAATCATAAATGGTTTTATGTAAATGAAGAATTGGTTGATTTATTTAAAAAATTAAGGGGCAAAAAGGTTATTGTGATTGGGGGTGCCTCAAACGAATGTATATTAGATGTTTATACCGCATTAAAGTCTTTTGGTGTTACACCAGTATATAATCATCAATATATTTATAGCGCGGAAACTGGAAATTATTTAAAAAAGAATTTAACAAAGAAAAGTTAAATCTGTCTTTTGTTAGTATCATCTCTTTTTATTATTTTTTATATATTCATCAATAATAATTTCTGCTAATTTATTTATTTGAAATCCTTTTTCTTTACAATATTTTTTGAAAGATTCATGAATTTTAGGATCTATATGTAATGTTTTCATAATTTATTCTTTTTTATTGTATATATAAATTAAATAAAGTCATAAATAGTCATTTTTGATACTTTTTGATACTTTTGCATATTTTTTAAATTATTTTTTAATATATAATACAAATTAACAATACGGTGATAAAAAATTAATATTATAAATTAATATATAAATAAAAACAAATAAATTATATGATAAGTGGCATTTTTCTTTTTGATACTATTAAATTATTTCAAGATTATGGTATTATTGGTACAATATTACTATTAGCTATTCTTGTTTCTTATATGCTGATTAAAAATTTAACAAAAACAAACAGTGTGCAGCAAGAAAAGATAACCGAGTTATATTCTAAGTTAGATGGATTTATAAATAAATTTTCAAATGATGAAAAACATGACTTGGCTGGGAAATTTGATAATTATGCTATAAATGCAAATAAAATACAAATACAACTTTATCATATATTACAAAATTATGGTGCGGAAAGAGTGAGTATTTATGAGTTTCATAATGGGGGCAAAAATTTAGCAGGTATTGAATTTAAAAAATGCTCTAATACATATGAAGCTGTTTCATTAGAAACTAGACCTATTATAAAAGAAATGCAAAATTTACCATTAAGTGTAAATCCATTATGGAGTAGAACATTGGTAACTAAAACTGATATTATAATTCCATCAGTTGATAAATTAGAGGATACTTTTTTAAAGGGATATTTAGAATCACAATCAATTAAAACATATTATTCATCTATATTACAAGATTATGATAACACTTCTATTGGATTTATAACATTAGAATATTATCATAATGCAAAAGAATTAACAATTGCGCAATTAGAGGAATTTAATGAAATTGCCATAAAAATATCAGTTTTAATTAATATAAAATAAATGATAAACATATTTATAGGTATTTTATTATCTATTATAATACTTGGAATAGTAATTATGATATATATTAAACAGAAGATATATAAAAAAACTTCTGATAATTTAATTAATGCCTTATCTAAAAATTTATTTTTTTTTACAGAATTGAATAAAAAACAAGAAATTGTAAATTTAAAAAATTCAATAGATTTATATTCTAAATTTCAAGTAATATTAAAAATATCTAAATGTGATTATATTAGTTTTTTTAAGTATGATTATTCTAATAGATATATAGTATTACATTTTATTCTTTCAATAGATAATAACGGTACAATAATTCAAACTAATATTTTAGATAAATTACCAATTACTGCTAATTTATCTATTTTAAATATATTAAAATCAGACGATGAGGATTTATATCTTTTACCACTATCAGATATTGAATCAAAAAATGATAATTTTTTTAGACATTTATCAAATAATGGCATAAATACAATTTATTATCAAAATGTTTTTAAATATAAAGAAACTCCATTAGGATTTATATCATTAGCATATAAAAATAAAAATTATATTATATTACAAGAAGATAAAGTTGAAATTTTAAGAATTATAGAAGAAATGAAATCCCTTATTTAAAATATTTACAAAAAAATATAATTTATAACCATATTAATAATCTATATATAGTTAAAAAAACTATGGTACTTCCAAAAATTTATAAAAATGTTTTACTTTTTGCAATTTTATTATTGTGTATGTTAAGTGTTGTAATATATACAACTGTTTATATTCAGAAAAATAGAAATTATATTGAAAGAAATCATATTATTCTAATAGAAAATCAAAAACTTTTAATAGAAAATCAAAAATTATTATTTGATAAAATAAAAAAGCAAAGTTTAATATTAAATGACATGGATTCAATTGATAGTATTTATAAAAAAATATCTATAAATGATTCTATTATTTATAAACATATGAAAAACATTGAGATTAATTTAAAAGCTGAATATTAAAAATTATTTATTTAATATTTTAAAATCATTATTCATGGTAAAACTAATGGAATTTTTAAATATTTAATTGAATATAGTGTTCTCGATAACAATATAACCCCAGTCAAGTAATATTTCTTTAACCACGTACCATTCTCCATTAAACTCTAATGCATCAATGGTTGCCTGTGGTGCATCGCTCCAAAATGTTACTTTCCTTTCATTAATTGAATCATTGAAAGTACGTAGTGTATTGCTTTTTCTGTTTTCCATTATTGAATTTCTTTTATTGTACAAATATAGTAATATTTTTAAATATACAAATTTATAGTAACTTTTTTATCATTATCATATATAAATAAATATGATCATAAAATCTATTTCACTTAAAAACTTTAAATCATTTGGAAATAATAAGCAAACAGTAACATTTAATACAACTACTGGTGATTTAATATTATTGACAGGGCAAAATGGCGCAGGAAAAAGCAGTTTTCAACAATCCTTCGATTTTTCAACATTTGGTATAGTCAGAGGTAAAAATGGTAAAAGAGTACCACAAACAATTTTACCTAATAGAATTAATAAAAATCTTGAAACGGAAATAGAATTTATAAATAATTTATCTAATACAGTTAAAATTCAAAGAAATTTAGAACCAAATAATGCTAAAATTTTTATAAATGATTTAGATAAAACAAGAGAATTCAAGAATTATAAGAAAGAAGATAAAGATGCGGTAATTGGTTTTGATTTTGAAACATATAAGAGTTTTATTTCTATGTCCGTGTCTGATTTTGCAAATTTCATTGATCTAACTCCAGATGAAAAAAGAAATATTATTAATAAATTATTTAATTTACAAGATTTGGATAATTATTTGTCTTTAAGTGGAACTAAAATTAAACAATTTTATGAAGAAAAGTTAAAATATGAAGAAATTATAGAAACAAATAATCAAACTATAAATACTCTAAATCAAAATATAATAACAATAAAAAGAAGCGGTACAATAGATACTGAAAAAGAAATTGAAAAAATTGAAAAAGAAAAAGAATCGAAAAGAGCGCCATTTATAAAATTAAAAAAAGATATTGTAGAATTAGACACAAAATTAATTACTTTGAAGAATCAACAACAAGATATAGAGAATAGAAAAAATAATTTATATAATGATATTCTTGAAATAAAAGTTGAAATTAGAAGTATTGAAGAAAAATTAATAGTTTATGAATCTGGTATTTGTCCATTGTGTAGTTCTGACTTGACTGATGAAATTCATCAACATGATTTGAGTGATATTAATTCAAATTATGAAGAATATAAAAAACGTCTTATAAATATAGAAAATTTACGGAATGAGTTATTATTAAATTTAACACAAATTTCAAATCAAAATGATTCTATAATAAAACAAAAATATAATTTAAATTCTCAATTAAATAAGATAAAATTTGATATAACTAATATAAATACTAAAATTGTAGAATTAAAAGAAACTAAAAAAGAAGTGCCTGTTGATGAAATTACTAAAAATATTGATAATCTCAAACAAAAAAATATTGAAAATTTAAATAAAATTTCTAATTTAGATATTAATATTCAAATTTATGAAGAACTAAAGGATGTATTCTCTAATAAAGGCGTTAGAAAGAGTATTATTAAGAACATTGTTAAACCAATTAATGTTTATCTAAAGGATATATTAGATGATCTAAAATCGCCTTATAATGTAAAGATTAATGAAGAATTTAATGTTAATATTTATGAAAGATTAACAAGTGAAATTCATCCTGAAAGTTTATCAATGGGGGAATCAAAAAAAATAAATATTGCTATTGCACTTTCATATTTGAAATTGATATTAAAATTTAGAAAATTAAATATTTTGTTTTTAGATGAAGTGTTTTCAAGTATGGAACCAGAAAATGTCGAACTTGCTATTAAAGTACTTAAAGGATTTACAAAAGAATTTAATTTAAATATAATTATATTAGATCCAAAAGTATATTTTACTGATACATCAAATTTTGGATTTGATTATTTTGATAGAATTATTAAAATAAATAAAAGATTAACTTTTTCTACAATAAACGAAGAAAAAATATTGAAAAAAATTTATATATAATAAAAATATTTATTTATATATGAATTCTGATTTAGATAAACCTGGTTTAGATGACCCAACTAAAACTACAAAATATAATAATTGGTTTTTTTATGTTTTAGCAATTTCTATAGTTATTGGATTTTTTACAGTATTAATTGTACTAATTATAAAAGGCGGCTTAGAATCTACTGTTAATATTGTAATTGGCGCATTAGTTGGTGCATTTTTATCAGTTGTTGGTTATTTTTTTGGAACTAATAAATCAAGTGAGGCAAAAACTGCAATGATTTATAATTCAACACCAATAAGAAATGGTAATTTGCCTAATCCAAATTTGCCTAATCCGAATTTAATAACTACTACAACAACTACAACTATTATTGATATTGATAACATTCAGCCAACAAATATTGTGATAGATTAAGCTTGTTTTTTAACCCATTTTAAAAAATTTCTAACTTTCTCAGATGTGAGAAGTTTTTTCATATCGTTATAATATTTACCTAATTCCTTTTCAGTATGAAAATGATGAATATTATAGTGACAATCATCACATAAATCTATACCATGACTTTTCATATATGACTTTTTATATATTTTTATAAAAAGTTTATTTTTATGAAGAGTTTTTGGTATGTAATGATGAAATGTTAATTCTTTTAATCTTCCACAAAGTCCACAGTTAGATATCATTTTTTTCTGATAATAATTTTAATTGTTTTAATTTTTTTCTTCTTTTGAATATGACATCATCATAATCCAATAATTCATCTGGTTTATATAATAGCTGATCCATTATAAGAGTGTCAATTTCATTTTGTGAATCATCAGGTATAATATTTATATAATAATCGTTATTTATATCTAATATTTTAATAAGTAGCATACTCATTTCAGTAGATGTGAATATTACTTTACAATTTGATTCTCTTATATATCTTATTAGATAATCAAAATGAGAGATGTCTTTTGATAAAAAATCATCATAAATAATTAATGATGGAGTTAAATGTAAAAGATAATAATCATATTCTTTTATGGAGCATATAGTTAAATAGTTATTATTAATTAAAAATATTTCATTTTTCTTTTGTTTTCTACCTGATTTTCCAATAGGTCTAATATACTTATTTATATCTTTTATTAATGTTGATTTGATAATATCTATATGGTTTATTTGACCACAAAAAAATATAATATCTTCATTTTTTACAGTTTCAATATAAGTTTGAATTATTTTGGAAAGTAAATAGCTTTTACCTGTTTGGCGTCCCCAAAAGATAAAAGCTTTACCATATTTTATTATGTTATTATAAGCTTGTTGCTGACTTCTCTTTAATATCATTTTACCATCAACTTACGTTTTTGTAATTTTTCACGAATAACTTTAGTTTTTCCAATTAATCCAGAGCATTCTGGTCCTAAGCCAGTTATAAGACTTGATGGTACCGTAAGTGCTCGGCCACAACGTCCACAAATTCCTCTATGATAGATTGCGATTTCTTCATGTAATTTATTTTCCAATAAAAGTTTGAAGAAAAATGTAAATGCTTTATAAGATAATGCAGTTTCTTTAATTTTGGAATTTTTAGTTAAAGTGAATTTCAGATTATTGTTGTTACTGAAAATTGTGCCCATGTAGGTGTATGCACTTTCATTATCCATACCTGTAAGAACAGATACAAAGAAAGGTGATGTTAAATCATCTTTTTTGGCTCTCTTGATTTTATATGTAAACCAGTTACTTGTACGTTTACTTTCAAGTGTCATAATGGCTTTACCACCAACGATAAATTTTTTGATGTCTTTAACATTTTCAAATTTATAAACACTCTCTTTGTTCAGCTCCATATCTATTATTATTAGACTACAAAGATACGGATAATTATTTAATTAAACAAAAAATCCTTGATTTATTTTCAAGGATTTATTTTTAATTATTTAATTTTTCAAATCTCCATTTGAAGAAATAATAATCATTATTTTCAACATGATAAGTGTCGCCTTGAACTTTTATAATTACATATGGCTTATTATCTGACGACATATTATATCCAAGAACTTCAAGAGTTTGCTCAGATTTCATTTCATATAATTTACCCATAGAATCTTTTACTCTATTTTCTGGCTTTAGATTTTTATAAAATCCTTTATCTGGTATAAACCATTTTTCTAATTTTTTGAAAAAGAAATTACCCAATTTTAGTTTATATTCTGGATCAAATCTATATTGATATTCTGGTTCAAAAAATAATTCAGATTCAAATCTAGGTCTCGCCATTGCATTGAAATTTTTAAATGCTCCAAAATATTCGTTTTCATCATATTCAAATGATAAAAACACGTCTAATTTTAAATTGTTATTTTCAAACATTCTTAAAATTTTAATATTTTTGAATAGATTTATATCTTCTAAAAAAGGATTAGAGTCTTTATAAATCATATCACTTTGAGTTCTAATACCTTTCATTATTGAATTTAGATTAGCAACTAATCCTGATTGACGAGCATAAAAGTCTGTGTATGGGCTATCTTGGTATCCATTATAAGACATTCTGGGGTCTTGAGCGAAAGCATAAGCACCGCCGCCGCCAGATGTGCCCATAGGCTCAATTCCAAATTGAAATTGTGAAAATTCAGAGCCTTCAAAAAGTTTGAAAAAAGAATATGTACTATATTTTAATATTTTCATATAACTTATATATTAAATTTTTAATTTATATTTTTTATATATATCTCAGGGAATTAAAGATTTTTTATATATAAACAAAAAAAGTAAACATGACAGAAGAATTAGATAATTCACAAGAAATTAAGAAAAAACCAAAAAGAAGAGCTACTGAGCAATATCAATATGCTCCTGAAGAAGGTGAACAATTAATTATGGATAAACCTTCTGAACCATTAAATAATAAAATACAGTTGCCTATTATGAAATCTGAACAAAAAATTGCAGTAAAATCTAATAAAGAATTATATGAATCTTATTTGAAAGAATTGAAAAATTTTTCTTTGAGTTTAAATAGTGATGTTATTTATGATTCAAGTATAGATAAATCAAAGGAATCTCCACTTAAATTTGAAAATGATTATTTTGTTTTATATGGAAAAAAATATTCCTATAATGGATTAAAAATTCAAAAAATTAATTAAAGAAATGGAATTAAAAAATATTTATAATCGTAAAAATTTTATAAAAACTAATGAGGCTGGACCATTTTTGAGTGGATCAGAGGGTGGTATAACACCCACAGATGGATTTGCAAATAATGCTAAATTGAAAGATACATATTTAGGTAAATTACTTAATGGACTTTTTAGTGGTATTGGTTGGTTATGGAGAAAATCTAAAGAATATTTTGTTATTAATAAGTTAATTGCACAATTAGTTAATGAATTATTGAGAGGAGTAATATTGTTTTGTTTTGCTAATAATATTAGTTTAAAAGATGGTAAAAAATCTACATCTACATCTGCAACAAATAAAGAAGTTGTGAAAGATGATAACGAAGAAACTGATGAAAAAGAAGGAACTGATGAAAAAGAAGGTAAAAATGTGCAAGATGAAACAATGAGTAGAGAAGAATTACTTGAAGAAATAAAAAAACTTGAAAAAATTTTAGGTGAAGATAATAATGAACTTTCAATTGAGAATAGTAGAATAAGAATGGCTGAATCCGAATTAGATAAAATAAATAATGCAAAAGATAAAGCAATTAAACAAGCGAGTATAGATAAATTAAAAATAAGATGTGAGGATAGAGAGAATTCTATAAAAGAAAATGAAGCTGAATTAGAAAAGTTAAAAGAAAGATTGAAAAAATTTCCTATCCAACAAAAAACATCAGTATCTATTTTTACAAAAATAGATAAATCTTGTAAAAATCAGCAATTTAATGCATTTAGTGAAACTCCTTCGCCGTTAGCAACAGGAAATGGTGTTTCCCCTATATCATATCAAGATTTTACATCTAGATTTGTAAAAATTAAGCCAAAAATGATAGAAATCGGTGATGAATTATCTGCTGTTATAGATAATAATTTACAAAAAATTAAAGTTATTGGTTTTGATTCACAAGGTAATGTTAATTATAGTTTAAATGGAAAAAATGGTTCAATACAACCTAGCCGATTATTAATAAATAATTTTCCTAATTTTAATTCTATAAAAACAAGTTCTATAGAATTTTTAAAGAAATATATTAATAGTTATAATGATGATAGTATGTCTGATGATAATAAAAAGAAAATGGAACAAATTTATGCTAATTATGCTATGATAAATGTGATGAGTGAATATAGAAGAGCAACTAAAGTTTCAGAATCATTTGATTATATAAATGAAGAAAGTTTAGCTAGAAATATTGGACAAAATGTTTCACATTCATCTGGTACTGTTAAAGTGAAGCCAGATGAGCCAAAGGCTGGTCAAGTTGGGTTAGCCAAGACTATTGCAATGAAGGCTGGTGTGTCTGTTAATGTTGGTAATATTTTAACTAAAAGAGATAGAGATAAATATAAAGAAAAAGAATCAGAATTTGATATAAATGTACATGATATAAATTTGGCAGAAATAGAAAAAACTATAGAAAAAATGGATGATGATGCTCCTGAAAATGAAAATATTAAGGCAAAAGTATCATCTTATGTTAATCCTTATAATTTAAAAACTATTCAAATATCTGCTGAGCAATTAATAGGTTCTGCGAAAACTGCTGAGGGTACTGATAATGCGTTAAGATTAAGATGGAATAAAGAGGTTACAAATACTTATGCTGCTTTTACTAATATTATGGATATTGAAAAAGTAAATATAATTAATGAATATGGAAAGAATTTAGATGATGGTAAAGTTAAAAAATATGTTGATAATAAAGTTTCTGAAACTAAAGCACAAAATGCTCTTGGACAAATACAAAATGGTTTACCATTAGAAGAAGGTACTGTAAACTTTTCAGGAATGAAAGATGGATTATGGTGTTATTATAGTTTTATTTATTCTTTGAAAGGCTATAACACATCAATTGCTCCTGTTTCTGATGCATTTAATGCTAATATTGGTTTATTTCAAATAACATCATCTTTTAATTCTGTTGATGAAACTAAAAAAACAATTATACCAAATAAAGATTTTTATAAGGCATTTAGTACTACTACAAGTGATTCTAATACTAATCCAAATAAGATAAATGTTTTCTTTTTAATTAAAAGTGGAAAAAATTTTCCTAGTTCTAATAATACGAAAGGTATTTCAAATAATGTTTTTGTGCTAAATGAGTTTGTTTATTCTGATGGATCAAGTAAATTATTTTTAAAGAAAAAAGGTGGTATTAATATATTAATAGATAATAATTTAATTGGTAATAATTTTGATAGTAGTATATATCTACATAATACAAAAACAATTTTTTGTGCAAAATTTAGTAAAAGTAATTTTGAACCTTGGAAAGCCTCTTTGAATTTTTCTGATAAAACAAATTACTTATTTCATCATAATCCTAAATTTTTAGATACTGATATGATGAATATTCTTAAACAATTAGATAAATTTATAAAATAAAAATTTAATATATGAAAAAATATAAAGATTATGTGTTTGAAGCTATATCATATCCAGAGTTTAATGATGATTTTGAGGATATATGTGATAAATTGGATGAATTTTGGAGTAATTTAGATATATCATTTGATGCATTAGAGGATTATAATCAAAAAGATCCTCAAAAAGTTATAAATTCTAATACTCAAAAGAAAACTACATCTACTCCACCAGAAAAAATGAAAAATGGTGCACTTATTCAATATAATTATTTAACTAATAGTGGAAATACAATAGTTGTTACAATAGACACACCAGATAATGGAACTAATACAAGTACTGCTATTGTTAAACCTATAAAAGGAACTAAAAAAATCCCTTTCCCTGCTAAATGGAATAGATTAACACAACTAATGCTTGTACCTACAAATATAACATAAAAAAAATATATAAAATATGAAGCATATAAATAACTTTGAATTATTTCTAGAAGATATTAATCCAAATACACCTCAAGGTTATTTGAATTCAGTATCTAAGAAACCTATAGTAAATACAACTCAGCAAAATAAAAAACCTCAAACACCAACTGAAGAAGTTGATGGTATTTTGCAAAATACTGAAGAACAAAAACAAAAAATTCTTTTGCGGAAAGACGCAATTGAAAAAGGATTATTAAATAATATTAGAGAAATGGAGCCTCAGAATCAGAAAGATGTAAAAACACAAGTTGATGATTATAAGAAACAAGTTACTGAGTTTGATAAAACTGTACAGCAGATTGGTAAATTGAATCAAACATTAAAGAAATCTAATGTTCCAAATAATCAAAAACCAATTATACAAAATGCAAGACAAAAAAATTTTTAATAATCTTAAATGTCGAAAATAGATGAAAAATATATAAAATCGTTAGAAACATTTACTCTTTCATTAGAACAAATTGTTGAAACTTTAAAAGAACAACAAAAAACTAATAAGGCAGATGCTGTTAATGAATTTTTTAAAGCTCCTATGGACAACTTAGTTGATGTTGTGAAAGATCTTAAAAAAGTTACAACAGAAGGATTTGCTAAAATTAATAATGATAATAAAGAAATTTTAAAAAAAATAGAAAGTATTAAGCAACAGAAAGATTCTGGTTCGTTTGATAAAATTGAAGATCCTAAAAATAAAAATAAAATTGTTGATGGAATAAAAGTAGTGATTTTAATTGCTGCTGGTGTTTTAGCATTAGGCATGGCATTTAAAATTATTGGAAAAGTTGATTTTCTTTCTGTTATGGCATTATCAGGTGCAATATTAATTATGTCAGTTGCATTTAGTAAAATATCAGAAATAAAAAATTTAACTTATGCTAATGTTTTTCTTATTTCATCTATTTTACCAATAATGTCAGTAGGATTATTATTATCTGGATTTATATTAAAATCATTTCCAATTATTGGTTTAAAACAAGGAATATCTATGATTTTAATTGGTGCAACTGTTGGAGTTGCATCTTGGTTTTTATTGAAATCATTAAAAAATGTTGATATAAGACGAGATTGGGCTACAATATTAGCATTACCAATTATGTTGCCATTAATTTCAACAGGATTATTATTATCTGGATTTATATTAAAATCATTTCCAATTATTGGTTTAAAACAAGGAATATCTATGATTTTAATTGGTGCAACTGTTGGAGTTGCATCTTGGTTTTTATTGAGATCATTAAAAAATATTAGCATAAGACGAGATTGGGCTACAATATTAGCATTACCAATTATGTTACCATTAATTTCAGCAGGATTATTAGCATCTGGATTTATATTAAAATCATTTCCAATTATTGGATTAATGCAAGGATTATCTATGATTTTAGTTAGTGCTACTATTGGTATTGCTACTTTATTATTATTTAAATCAATAAAAGGAATAGATTTAAATAAACATTATGCGACAATATTAGCGTTGCCTATTATATTGCCTCTTATTGCTCTTGGATTAGTTTTATCAAGTTATATTTTACAAAAATTTACATCAATTAAAGAGCCATTAGCATTATTAAAAGGTAGTGTGGTAATTGGTTTATCCATATTATTTTTTACACCAACAATATTACTTTTGGGTAAAATGGATCTTAAACAAATTGGAAAGGGTGTAATTGCTATTCCACTAATTGCAGCATCTATTGTTGCAACATCTTGGATTTTCCAATTTTTACCTCCAAAAATGGTATACCCCGATTGGAAATGGTCTCTTAGTGTTGCATTAAGTGTTGGTATATTTGCGCTTATTGTAGTTGGTGTAGGTGTTCTTGCTACCAAATTTAAGAAAGAATTTGAAGCTGGATTAATAGGAATAGTTGGTATCGCTGCTGTTATTGCGGTAGCAGATTACCTTATTAGTAAAGGTGATTATACAAAAAATCCAGATTGGAAATGGTCTCTTTTTACTGGATTATCAATTGCTGTATTTGGAATTATTGCATTTGGTGTTGGATTTTTAGCAAATAAAGATCCAGAAGGATTTGCATTAGGATTAATAGGAATAGTTGGTATAGCAGCAGCTATATTTGCATCTGATTATCTTATTAGTAAAGGCGATTATACAAAACATCCAAGTGCTGATTGGGCTCTTGGTACTGGTTTATCAATTGGTGCTTTTGGTCTTATGTCATTTGGGCTAGGTTTAGTTATCGTTGGAACAGCTGGAATTGGTGCACTAGGTTTAGCTGCTGGACTTATAGCGGTTATAGCAGTTGCTGGAACTATGTTGGCTGTTGATAAAATTTTATCAAATGGCGATTTTACAAAATATCCAAATGTTAATTGGGCTGCAGGTGTTGGTGCATCATTAGCAGTATTTTCTCTTGCCTCAGTTTTAAGTATTCCAGGAGCAGTTTTAGGTAAAATAACAGAATTCTTTACTGGTGAAAATCCATTGATTAAAATTGCTAATAATATGATTGCTATTGATAAAATATTTAGTCAAGGTGATTTTACTAAATATCCAACTAAAGATTGGTCCGATAATGTTACACAAGCTATTAATGCATTTTCCAATATTGATGTTAAAGCTAATTCTATTAGAAATTTAGCAGATTCATTTAGAGACCTTTCAGATTCATTAAAAAATATTAATAGTTTTGATAATTTGTCTAAAATATCATCTGGACTTGTTCTATTAAGTGTAATTGATGATGCTAAGCTTCAAATTGTATTAGATAAAATTAAAGACAATGAAAGTACTTTAAAAACTATTTATGGCGATAATTCTTCTGGCATTTTAAATTTTATGGAAAGAATGATTCAACCAGTTCAAGCTACAATTACACCAGAAAGCATATTATCATTAAAAACTACAACGGATGATAGTGAAATAAAGAAAACTAATAGCAAATTAGATGAAATTAGTAATAAACTTTCACAATTGATAGATTCAATGAATCAGCCTACTCAGGCTGGAAGTTTTAACTAAAACTTTTATTGTTTTTTGAATATATAAATTCATAAAAATATGAATAGAACCTATTATTGGTTATATATAAATAAAAAAAGCAAATCATGAGAAGATTTTTACATCTTATAAGATATATAAGACTTTTAAATAAAAATAAAAAAGTTTTATCTGATTCTCGTATTAATAATAATCCAAATCCACTTGGTATTCAATTTGATTGGATATATAGATTATATACAGTGTTAAATTTACCATTTGAAGATAAAGAGAATATAGATAAATATGGATATTATTATGTGGATAATATGGTTAAAGCACATGTTGGTGAAATAAATAGTTTTTTATTTGAACTAGGTATATTAGAATATGTTATGTTAGATATATCTAGTATTGAACAAATAGATCAATATAATATTAGAATTGTGCTTAGATTTAAATATTTAGACCTTAAATTTTGGGCAAAATTTTTTATAATATTTATCCCTATTTTAATGCTATGCGGATTATTATATCTTTTATAAACAAACTAACATTAATGTTATATATGTTAAAAATAAATAAATATTATGAGTAAAGAACAATTTACAGTACTAGAAGATGATATCATTGAATATTTTAATGATTTAAAAGAAAAATTAGAATTACATGTTGATCTTAAATATGTTTATCAAGGGGACACAAAACAAAAAACATTATTAAAAATAGTTAAAATTCCAGATAGATATTCTATTTTATTGAAAGCTGATGTTTTAGTAAGTTTTAATGAGAAATACTTTGACACTTTTGATGATGAATCTAAGACTATTTTAATTGAACAAGAATTGGCATTGATTGAAATAAATATTGACAATGGTGGTCTTAAAATTGGTAAACCAGATTTGATTACATCAACAGGAATAGTGAAAAAATATGGTGTAGATGCAGTTGAGAGAGCAAATCAAGTTAGCACATTATTTAATCAACAACAAGCAGACCAAGAAAAAGATAATAAAGCAAAAACAAACAATCCAAGAAAATATAAAAATAAATAATAAACAATGGAAGAAAAAAAATTTTTTGATTTTAAAACAGACGAACAATTTAACTTAGACACGGAATATTCAAATTTATTTGGCGGTGAGCAATTCAAACAAAGTAACCCAAATGAGGATAAATTAAAAGATGCAGAATCTATTATTCAAGAATTAGGTGGAAAATATTTAGAATATACTTCATTAGAAAAATATGAAGGAGTTTTTCTTAATTTGAATGCATTTTTAATTAAATTTCGTACAGATTCAGATGAAGTAAAAAATATGACAAAGGCTGATAGAGATAAACTTTTTGGCTATGGTACATCATTATTTAAATCTTATCAAGATAGTTATAGTGGATTAGAATTTAATTTTGAATTAACTATTAAAGAGTGGAATTATATAGATCATACCTTAACTAAAAAAATATCATATAATGGTCAGGAATTATTTAACTATTGGGAACTTTATAAAAAATTTATTGAACCAACAAGAGAAGTTGCTGATAAATTACCTAAAAGTATAGAAGGATTTATTCCGACATGTTCAATTCAAAGCTTGATATTATTGAGTCATTTACTAATGAAACATGAAGAAAAAGGTTCAACTGAAAGTTTTCATGCATTTAGAACAGTTTTAACTGAAGTTGCAAAAATGACTAGACTTTTTAATGCATATGGTGTTATGTTGGAAAGAGTTACTAATAATTTTACTAATTGGGTGAATGCATTAAATATGATGGATGAACTCACAAATGATGTACGGATAATGGATGGAACTGAATCACAAGAATAAAAAGGATATTTTTTCTGAATTTCGTAATGAATTTCGTAATCATGGCAATTTAAACGAAGTTAAAATTTCTTTATTTAAAAATCCTCAAATTATAGAGGAAATAAAATCTCTTAGGGTTATTGAATTGAATAACCTTGAGAGTTTTTTATCGTATGTAAATTATGATTATTTTTTAATGTTTAAAATTAACGATGATTATTATTTTTGTGATACTGAGTTAGTCCCTACTCATAATATATATAGTATGACTAAGATAACAGATTTTAATCAACTTTTTAGAAAAGATAAAATAAATAAAATAAATGAAAATTCATTTAATTGATATTCATTTAATTAACAAAATGACATTTATGACAAGGAGACTAAATTATTTTTATATATAAAATAAAAATAATTTAACATCATGAAAACAACAAAGACCTATTCAATTGAAGGATCAATTTATAATGCATTTGATTCTTTGACAACTGAAAAAAACATCAATAAAAGTTCTTTTATTGAAGATTGCATAAAAAAGTTCTTAAAAGATAATGATATGGATTTTGTAGACAAATTATATTGTTTAAAAACAAATCCAGATCATATTGTGACAGTTATATCACAAGATTCAACTTATTATATTTTAGATGATGGTAGTAAAATTCAAAGAATTTTATTTATGCAAATTTTTAAAGAATTGTCACCTATTAATCCAGATGAATTTTTTAGTAAATCAAATCCAATTCTTGAAAATATTGCAGAAGAAATTAAAAATATTAAAATTAGTGATTATATTGTTAATGACGAGCAATTTTATAAGGATAAAACAAAAATCCAAAATATTAAAATTAGTGATTATATTGTTAATGACGAGCAATTTTATAAGGATAAAACAAAAATCCAAAATATTAATTTATTAAATGAAATTAATAATAATTATAACTCCAGTAAATATTTAACAGCTGATATAAAAGAAATTTATTATGACCTAATTTATTTACAGAATCTTATATTTGACACTAATGAAAAAGAATATGATTTACAACAATTATTAATTAAAAATTTAACTGAATATAAAAATGATTGGATAAATATAAATACACCAGGAATGAAATAAAAACAATTTTTAATTTTCAATTTTTATATATATCTTTGTGAACTATGATTACATTATTTGAAAATTTTTATAAAAAAGGGTTAAATATAACATATTCTGGAGTTATCTTAGATGACGAGTCTAGAAATTTGTTATTATCTAGTTTTATTTATCCAAATCCTGAATTATCAGATTGGTTAAAAATCTGTCATCATATGACGATATGCTTAGGTGAACTTCCTGAGCATTTAAAAAGATATTGGCTGGGTGAAGAAGTTGGATTGACAGTAAGAGAACTTGGAATTAGTGATAAAGCAATTGCTGTTAAAGTAACAGGGTCATTTGTTATTTCTAAACCAAATATTGATGAAGGCTCATTATTTCAGCACATTACACTAGCAATAAATCCTTTTGATGCTAAACCAGCAGATTCTAATTTAATAGATAACTGGCAAAAGGTCGAACCCTTGAAATTAAGAGGAGTTATAAGTGAGATTCAAATATAATTTTAAACAAATCATTCATTTTTTTCTATATAAAGAAAAAATATTATATTTATGGGTACTACAAAACATAGAAAAGGACACAAGGAAAAATTAGCTCAATATAAAGCAACTAAGAAGAGGGAGCAGGAATTATTTAAGAAAAAAATGCTTGATAATTATATTAAGATGCAGCAAGAAAATCTTGCAAATCAAGAAGCGCATACATCCACTGAAGAAGTTTCTGGTCCTGAGATTAATCTCGACGATTTGAATATAGTTGAAGATATTATGCCTAGTATAGATGTTGAAGATAATATTATAGATGTTGAACCTATTATAGAAATAACAAATGATAACAATAACTAATAAAAACGTTTATAGAAGTGAGTTTTCTCTATCTTCCTTATACTCTTTAGATAAGGTTAAAATATTATCTATGGATGATATTACACTATATTTATCAGATAATGTTGAGCTTGGAGAGAGTGTAACATTTAAAAGATTATTTGAGATTGTTTCAGTGAATCTTTTAAAATTTAATGAGATTTTTTATTCTTCATTAGGCGGATATCCACTTGAGCCATATTTGCAAGAAATTGAAAATAATCCAACAGAATCAATTGAAAGTGATTATCTTGAAATTAATTGGTTTTGTGATAAGTATGAAAATGAATTAAATATAAATCCATCACTTCATGGCATAGCTATAAAAGAATCAGAGAGTTATGCTCTAGATTTTACAGCATTAAATAATCTAAAAAATTGTAATGTAAAAATAAATAAAACTGTTGAATATTATGATTATAAACGAGTGGATGGTCGTATAACTGATTCTATATTAATAAATTTAGGTGAAAAAGCATTTACTCTTTTTGAATTGTTTAATGCAATTTTTTATGAAATTTCTTATCATGGTGGTCCTCAAGATAAAAAAGAAAGATTTAGTGAAATTGAAGAGTCTATGGAAGAGGTTAAAGATAATTTAGACGATTTAAAAGAATCTTCTGATAAATTTACAACTTTTGAGGAGATGATAGAAAAATTTGATGCTAAAGATAAATACCTTGTTAAATATAATGAATTAAGAGATCGTGTAGAGAAAAAAAGAGTTTCTAATAAAAAGAATTTACCTAAATTAAAAAATTGCTTATTAGAAAAACTTAAAATATATGATCAGATTGAAAAATCTGATATTGACAATTTAATTATATATTATAAGAAATTGACAGATATTGAATTTAATATGCAATTATTATATGGCGAAGAAGAAGATATTTCTTATCATAGATTTTGGGAAACTCCTAAATGTACTTGTCCAAAAATAGATAATTTAGAAATTTTTCCTTTTAATAACCCAATATTTGATAGTAATTGCCCAATACACAAAAAATGATTGGTATTTGTAAAGGTCATAATAATTGTAAGCATCATGTTAATTGCTATCATTCTAAACCACATAATATTAAATATGAAAAATATTTTGGTAATTGTTGGAATGTTAATTTGCTTAATAATAAAATAATTCCAACTATTAATGAAATGTGTACATGTGTTAGTTTAACACTTGATCGTAAAGAAAAATTAGAAAAACTAAAAAATGAATAAAGATAATTTAATAGAAATTATTAATGATACACTTGATAAGTGTGAGAATGAATATCATTGGATGATTGACAATGCTAAAAATATTTATTATGATAATTATGATATTAAAAAAAATCTTATTAAAAGATTTACAAAAGCAAACATTAAATTAATTCAAAAAACAACTGTTGAAGCAATTATTGAAAATAAAGATAAGATTTATGCTGTTCTTAATTTTGCTTCGGCAAAACATCCAGGTGGTGGAGTGCTGCGTGGTACTGTAGCTCAAGAAGAAGCGTTAGCAAGAGCATCATCTTTATATCCAGTTATTAAACAATGTTCTGAATTTTACAGCGGTCCACCATTATCACCATATTATTCAGATAGAATTATTTATTCTAAGCCTATTTATGTATTTAAGGATGATTATGGGCAAAATATTGATCCAGTTGAATGTGAAGTTATTACTTGTGCTGCTCCAAATTACTCTTTTGATAAAATTGATGTAAAAAAACATAGAGAAATAATGACTATGAGATTTATAAAAATATTAAAATCTGCAATAGCAAATGACCAAAGAAATTTACTATTAGGTGCTTGGGGTTGTGGTGTTTTTAAGAATCCAGCTGATATTAATGCTCAAATATTTCGTGAGGTTCTTGATTCTTTTTCAACTTATTTTGATGATATTATTTTTGCTATACCAGATAGTGAAAATTACCAAACATTTAAGGATAATTTATTTGATTGAAAATATTTATAAAAAACCTCTTAGGAGGTTTTTTTGTTTTAAACAATTAATATATAAAAGAAAAAGTTTACTTTAATGAAATATCTAAGATATTTTGAGCAAATAAATCATAAACCATATCCTATTGATATAATAACAGATAGCTATCTTGAGACTGCGATATGGACTAGATCGGATCAAGATGAAGAAATGGAGGAAAAAACTATATATGATTTTTCAGATAGTGCAAGAAGTAAGGCAAAAGAAGAAATTAAATGGTTTATTGATAATGCTGGTGATGTGTTTGGATATGTGTCATATACATCTATAGGTCATGATTTATGGCTGTCAAGAAATGGTCATGGTGCAGGGTTTTTTGATAGGGGTGCATATGATAAAGATGATGCATCTTTATTGATGGAGTTAGCAGATATACTTGGCGGAATAGATATTGAAGTTAGTTCGTCTGATGATAAAATTTATTTTTTTGGTGGTTCTGAAAAATATAAAACTTTTGATCTTGAAAAATATATTGAAGACAGAGAATTTAAAAAAACTTTAAAAAAATTTAATGTATGAAATATATTAGATATTTTGAAACATATTTTCCGCAAAATGATAATTTTGAAAGATATTTTAAAATTGGCGATATTGTTATTTGTATTAATAATACGGACAGAAAAGAATTAGATATTGAAAAAGAATATATTGTTAACGATGTTACAGATTCTTTTATAAGAGTTGGAAATGTAAATGACAATTATTATAATAATAAAAGATTTATTAAGCCTGAAGATTTTAAAGAGTGGAAATGGAAAAATGATGTAAAAAAATTTAATGTATGAAATATATTAAAAAATATGAAAGAAAAAAAATAGAAAACCCTCAGATTGGAATGATGTATTTATATGAAAATGAACCAATTTGCTATTTAGGACATAATAATAAAAAAGAGTTTCCAATAGTAGCGTTAATATTCTATAGTAAGAACCTTGTTTTTATAGAATGGATAAATTGGGTGAAAGATGAATGGAAGCCAATGAACATGACAATAGAAGATTATATAATTGATAATAAAATTATTGATGATACTTTAAAAGCATTTGATGAACCTTATTTTTCATCAGGCGGCTGTAACGAAAGTTTGATAAAACTTAAAGAAATAAAAAATAGATTATTAGATAATGATGCTATAAAAATAATATATGAAACAGAAAAATATAATTTATGATAACAAAATTTAAATTATTTGAAGATTTTCAAGAAAATGATGAAGGTGATATTATTGTTGTCGCAAAAGATAATGATGATTATGCTGGAATTATTAAGGGGCATAGATATATTGTGCGTGAATTTGATAGAAATGGAAAGATTAGAGTGGTTTGGGATATAGTTAATAATAATAGAAAATATTTTATTAATCATGATAATTTTGTAAGTGAGGATAAATATGGAATAGAAAAATATAATTTATGATAACAAAATTTAAAATATTTGAAAATTTTAGACCTGATATATATCACGGTAGATATTTAAATTTGGAAAAACTAGAAAATGGAAATTTAAAGATTACCATAAATTATGATGGTAAAATAGAAGTAGAAACATATGGAATTGATTGGGATAGGTTTTCTGATTATTTTGAGGATATTAGATGTAATTCAGATTATAATTATTTTTCTGATTTAGGTGATGCTGGTTTAGGTATGACTAATTCACCTGGTATTACGGATGGTTATAATTATGATGATGAAGGTGAATTTACTGATGAAAATAATGAAGAAAATTCTGATATATATTTTTATCCTAATTATATGATTAAAGATTTCACAGAAGAACTTATTAAAAATGGATCTGTTATATTTAATTCGTCTGCTAAAAAAACAACAGAGGAAATTGAAGAAATTAAACTAAAAAGAATGACAAATAAATATAACGTATGAAAAATTTAGAATTATTTGAAAATTTTATAACTGATTTTTTTAATAAAGAAAATTATAAAATTCTAAAATTTAGTAATTTATTGATTAATTTTATAAATGAAAATATATCAACATGCACTGTTGAATGTAGAGATAATAATATATCATCAACAGCTGGTAGTTTAGATATTTTCATTAAACCATTAGATTTAAATATCATTAGATTATATTATTATGCTAAAATAGAAACTTATGATTGGGATGACTTATATAATGGATATAACGTTGATTGTGTTGAACCAATACATTTATCTGATTTTATTATTTTTGATTCATTTTATAATATAAAAGATGCGAAAAAATCATATAAAATGATGATGAAAGCAAAAAAATTCAATATATGAAATATATTAAAAGATTTGAAACTAAAAATGATACTTTTAAAAGAGATTTTAAAATTGGTGATATTGTTATTTGTGTTGATGATTCTGATACCAATGAGTTAGAAATGATGAATAAATATATTATTGTAGAAAATGAAAATATAAGTCCATTTGGTAGTAATGATATGATCGCGTTAAAAAAATACAATTCGACTATTTCTATTGGGAGTTGGTTTAAAAAAAGATTTATTAAAGAAAAAGATTTAGAGAATTGGAAAATAAAGGATAATATAAATAAATATAATTTATGAAATATCTTAAATATTATGAGAAACAAAATATGAATAAATGTGACCCAGATTATTATACAGATGAATATAATAATTCTGATAAAGATGAATTTATGTTTTGGTATTATAAAATTTTTTCATTTTTAATTGTTAACGATGAATATGGCGCATTAGAGGAAATGTTAAATTATGAAAATGAAACACATACGTTTATAAAGGCGGATCTATATTCTTTGATTAGATGGTGGTTTAGATATACACCAGAGGAAAAAATTATAAATAAATATAATTTATGAAATATATTAAAAGCTTTGAAATTAAAAAAGATAATTTTAAAAGAGATTTTAAAATTGGTGATATTGTTATCTGTGTTGATAATTCAGATGTTGATTTGAAAATAGGAAAAGGATATGAAGTAGAATATATTATTAACGGTAAGAAATCATTTGTAACTATAAAGGATGAGAGTGAATATTATTCTTCTCGGGATATTACAAGATTTATTAAACCAGAAGATTTTGAAGAGTGGAAAATAAAGGATAATATAAATAAATATAATTTATGAAATATATTAAAAAATTTGAAGAAAATTCTAAGATTAATTTAGAAGAATTTAAAGATGATATAGAAAAAATCTTTGAAAATGAAGAATGGATAGTAATTAAGCCTAAATCATTCGAAGCATTATTATATTGGAGCAAAGACACAGAATGGAAAATAGTAAATGTGAATGATAAATATTATAATGGTTCTCAATATCCAAAAAAATATGAATTACATAATAGACTTTATATTAATATTAATAAAGATAATGATAAAAAATATTTATTTGATTTTTACAGATCATATTTTTATGATGAAGATGAAGATGATGTTTATTTATCAGAATTTTTTGATAGTAATAAAGTATTACTTGCAGTTTATGGTGAGATATTAGATTCAAATAATATAGTTAAGGAAAATGATGAGTATTGGATGGTTGTTGAAGATTATAGTTATTTTGAAAAATTTTTTAAATTAGATCATAAAATAAGGTCAACACTAATAAAAGAAATATTAGGAGATGATTATCATAATGAGTATAATCCTAGTGACTTTGATTTGAACGAGAATTTAACTTTGGATAAAGATAATTTAGATTTAGTAAAATTATTATTAATAATAGAGAAAATAAAAAATATTGATGATTATGATTATGATATTGAAGATATAAATGATTATGATGATGTTGTAAATATTATAAAAAGTTATGATTTGGATGATCTTAAATCAATAATAAAAGGTTGTATTTGTACAGCACATGAAATTGCAGATGCTACAGCTGCATGGAATAATGTTATTAATGAAATATATGATTTTTTTAATTTAGAGCAAATAACAAATAATTCATGGCGAATGTATAAAAATAAACTTTGTTTATGGATAAAATTTAAATCAAATACCGATGCATATTTAGCGAAATTTATAATTAATAATTATGATGATAGTTATAGTGATAGTATGATTGAATATTCGCCACCTTATTATGGATATGATGGTAAAAGTAAAGATATTATTAATTCTTTTAATGAAGAATTAGTAGATAAAATACTTGATTATAATAGTGATAATTTAACTAATATAGAATTTGTAGAATATTTTGACATTTGGAAAGAAATGAAAAAAAATAATCTTAAATTATCTATTGATGATTCAGAATTTTTGAATAAGTTACAAATGTCAGTAGATATGAAAAAATTTAACATATGAAATATATCAAATTATATGAAGATTTTGATAATATTCTTGTTGATAAACTGAGAAAATTAAGAAAATATGTTCAAGTTCTAAAAAAAGAGAAAGAAGACAAAGATGCTGTTAATTTGGCTGAAAAGTTTTTTATTATATTACATAATTATTTAATACTTGAGTGTGGATTTTCTAAAGAATTAAAAATAGTTGGTTGGAAGGAAATAAATAATTGTTTAAATTTAGATAATTCTGCTGATATCTATGAAAAATTTTTGAAATTATATGATCCAAATAGTTTAGTTAGATATAATATTGAAAAATTTACTGAAAATGATATAATTAAAAATTATATTGAAAACAAACAATATATTTTTGAAAGATTACTTGACATGAATGAAACACTAAAAGATATTGATTTATTTATAATTAGAAATAAATATAATATATGATATACCTAAAAACATCTGAAAAATTTACTTTTCCTTCTACTATTTTTCCAAATATGTCAGATAAACAATATTGGGTACTTACTTATGAAGTTAGAAATTTTATAGATATAATGAAATTTAACCATGAAGAAGATTTACGATCAGGTGATGGTGGAGAATATCATTTTGATGTATTGGCCGGATCATCTTTAACTGAGTCTAATATTAAAATTGGTGATAAACGACCTAATTTGGTAATGTCTCGTGGGCGAATTTTTGAATTGGAAGAGAGTGACCGTTTAAAATTGGCAACGCCTGATCAGATTGAGTTGTATGATAAATATTCAACAATAAATAAATATAATCTATGATAACAAAATTTAAATTATTTGAAAATAATTATCAATCATTAATAAGTAAAATACAATCTGTATTAACTCCAGACCTTCTTAAAGGTATGTGGAATAAGCATTTTGATAATCCGTTAGAAGGTCATTGTTATGTGGCAGCAGAAGCATTATATTGGATTTTAGGCGGTCCTGATAGTGATTGGAAGCCTTATGTATTAAGTCATAAAACTTTTCCTGAAAGTTTAGCTGAAGGTGAAACACATTGGTTTTTAAAAAATAATAAGACTGGTGAAATTTTAGATCCAACAAAAGAGCAATTTGGAGATGAACCAATATTATATGATAGAGGTATTTCTAATGGTATGATGAATTATCCAAAAGGTGGAAGCAAAAGAGCCAAAGAAATAATAAGAAGAATTGATTTATGAAATATTTAAATATATCATCAAAATATAATATTTAGTTGGTTTTTTCATTTTTTATTCTTATCTTTGTGTCATAATTCTAATATATCAAAAATGACGACAATTACATATTATAGATCGGCAACTGGTAGTACAAAATTCAATCATGTTATTTATAATGATGATGTTTCATCTAAATCACAATCTTCACTTATTCTTTTGAATGAATACTTAAGAGAAAATGATGAAGATTTTTTAAGAGCGGAACAAGAATTACAAGAATATTTAGATAAACGATATGTTTTTTTATTAAAAATAAAGAGGAAAAAAGGTGATTTAGTTTGTCATTATTGTAATAATCCACACTTAGAAATTGGTTATAGAAGTTTGAAAATGTGTAACTTAAATAATAAAAATCCAAAACTTGCAACAGTCGATCATAAAGTTCCAGTTAGTTCTGGTATTGATAAATTAGATGTTACTAATTGGGTTGTAGCATGTAAGAAATGTAATAATAGAAAAGGTAGTAAGAGTTATGAAGAATTTAAGAAAAACCATTTGAAAAAATAAGTCTATATGAAATAAAAAGGTATGCGAAAAATATTTTTTACTTCGGATCTACATTTTCAAGATGAAAGACTAAATCTATATTCCAGAGATTTAAATAAAAATATTCTTATTTGCTCACCAAAAAGGGTAGAAGTAGATCACGATTTTAAATATGAAGAACAGGTTGATTGGGAATCTTATTATTTGAATAAGGCATCTAAGAATGGAGTTATTGTTTTTTGGTTGGCTAAAGAAATTGAAAAAATTTGTGGTAGGAGCTATGCACAAACAACTAGATTTGAAATAGGTGAGTGGTTTTCAAAAGGTCAATCAATAGATGGATTTAACATTATTGTTGGAGCCGAAAATGGTTTTAATGGATTAAAATATATTTATAAAAAATTCAAAGATTCTTATCCTGGATTTAAATTAAATACTAATATAGATGATATGATTGATGATATTGTTAAAAAAATAATTAAGAATTTATAAAAATTTTGAAAAATATAGATTATTTTAAAAATTCCGTGAAATCGGAATTTTTTATTTTAAAAAATAATATATAATTAAAAATAAAAATTATGATAACAGAAAAAATTAAAAAATTTAATGATTATATAGCAGATAAATTGTCTTACATTCTTGCTACAATGTTAACATTTTATGTTATTACTCTATTGGTTATTTTGCCGTTATTATATACTCAACCAACATCAATTGTCGCGTGGGCGAGTTATTTGTGTTCAGTTATTTTCCAAGGTATTGCGTTACCTGTTTTAGGGTATACAGCTAGAAAGTCAAGTGATAAATCTGATAAAATTATTAACCATATGAATAAAACCACTTCAAAAATAGAAGAGATGGTAATTATTATGGAAAAACAACAAGAACAACTTATTTATTTAATTTCAATAATAGAGCAGAAAGATACTCATATATCAGAAGAAGTAGATGTTATTATTGAAATGACAAAGAAATAAAATAGAATTCTTATTTATTTTTTAGATCATCAGGTAATTCTGGCATTCCACCTTTTTTTGGAAATTCTGGCATTCCACCTTTTTTTGGCGAACCCATCTTCTTTTTCTTTTCCTCTCCAGTTTCTGGTATCTCACTCATTAATTTATCTACATCAGGAAAAACTTCACCATCTAAAGTTGTTGTGTTATAATTAATTTTAAAATAATCTTTAAAATTAAGTAAGTCATTATTCCTTAATAAATATTCACGATTAACTTTTAATATTTCATCTAAATAATTTGATAATGCATCAACTTCACTATTAAATAAATCAACAGTTGTTTCGTTAAAAATTCCGATTGGTTTCTTTTTCTTTTTATTAAACGAACTTAATATAAGTTTAAACATATATTCAATTTTATTATCAGATTTGATTAATTCTATTGTGGTTTGATTTTTTAATAAAAAAGTATTGATTCTGAATTTATCTTCAGTAAAGAATTCTGGTATGGATAGATTCCAATCTTTCAATTCTTTTTTAATATTGTCAATATACTCATTGAATATTAAAGAAATCATTTCAATATATAATTCGTCTTTTGTTATTTCTTTTAATTTTAATTTTTGTAAATCAATTAATTGTAAGAATTCTAAAAAATTTAATAGAATTAATGAATATGTATCTAAATACTCAGTCTTATTGTCTAAGTTCATTTTTTCATAACCTGGGTTTAAAATTTCAAACGAAAATTCGTCGTTACCATTGATTCTAATAATTATTTTTTCTAAATTATCATTAAAATCATCCATTAAAAATGAATTTTCTAAATTAGGATTTAATATTTTATAGAAGAAGTATGAGAAATTATTTTCACCAAATACAAAATCTAAATCTTGTTTTGATGTGTGTAGAAATAAATTAATAATTTCTAATTGTTTTTCGTTTAATTTACCTCTAAAAATAACTGGTAATGGATCTACGTTGAATAATTTTGCATATTCAACTATTTCAGAATAATTATATTTATATTTTGTACCTTTAACAATACAAGTTAAAATTAAATTATTTAATGGTAATTTTTTATATTCAATATGTGCTGGTTGATGATCTGGAAAATATTCAAAGCAGAACCACCAATTTGTAGATAATAAATTTGTTATATAGTCTGGCAATTGATGAAGATAGAAAAATGCTTGATTGTAAAATTGTTGTATTGCTAAATCTACGAAATTTAATTCTGGTGTTGTGATAGATTTAGGTTTAATAACAAATTTTGATCCGTTCCATCTTACAAAAATTTGTGCGCCTTGTATATCTTCATATATAAGTAATTCTTTATTTTGTAGAGTTTCAATTAAATTGTCTGGTTGATTGTTTAGTTTAACTATTTGTGTCATATTATTCTTTTGTTTTTTGAATTTTATTTACTTTATATATTAATTAATTAAGGTTTATTTTTCAATTTTTGTTTTTTTATTCAAAGTATTTTAGTATCTTTGAAAATTATTATAATTTAACTAAAAATATCTATGAAACGATTATTGTTGTCTATTTTTTTACTTTTTGTGACATTTTTTAATGTAAAAAGCCAAGATTTGATGAATTTGAGACCAACAGGATTTGTAAATGATTATGAACAAATTTTTTCAGTAGATCAGAAACAAGAATTGGAAATTATTTTATCTGATTATGCAAAAACAACTACCGCTGAAATCTGTATTGTTTCTTCTGAAGATTTCCCTGCCGGGGATCATATAGCGGCAACTAATCTTTTTAATAAATGGGGAATTGGTAGTAAAGAGTTGAAAAATGGATTACTAATTATTTTATCAAAAACTCAAAGAAAATATTCTATTGTTCCTGGATATGGATTAGAGGAATTTTTACCAGACGCTACATTAAATACCTTTACACCTGATATGAAAAATTATTTTAGAGCAGGTGATTATTATGGTGGTGTAAAAGGACTTATTTTTGATATTAAAAAAGAACTTGGTGATCAAGGACTTAAATTTTTGAGTAAACAAAAACAAATTAAAAAAGAAAAAAGGAATCAAGATATTAAAGATATATTATCAACTTTGTTGTGTATATTTTTCTTTGTAATAGTATTAGGTGGTGTTCTATATATTATTTTTATTCAATATCAGAAAAATAAAAAATTTTTAAATTTAAAAAAAGAAATTCAAATAATATTAAATAATATTGAAGACCTTAAAAAACAGTTAGGTGATAAGATAGATGGTGATGTTAAAAAATATGTGATTGATAATAATATTAATTTGACAAATAAACTTGTAACTGAGGAAACAAAATATAAAATACAACTTATTTATAATAAATTACTTGAAAATAAACAAGTTGTTAATAGTGTTGATGCTGCTGTTGTAATTATTTCAAGAAGTAAATCTGATATTCAAAAGTATTTGAATGATAATTATCCTTATTGTGAAGTGTATCTTAAAGAACAATTGAATAATATTATAACTGATACTCAAATTGAATTACAATCTCCTGAATTTTATACTAAAAAGATGGCTAATAAATTGACTGGTGTTCAATCATTATTAGATGGTAAATTAAGATCATTTTTAGCGTTAACTGTTAAGATAAACAATATTGTTTCTGATTATAATAATTTGGAAAATAAAAATTCTGAATTGAAAAAATTATATTCAGAATATGTAAGAAAGAAGTCTATTTTATCAAGTGTAAATATTGGTAAAAAATATAATGATCTTGTTAAATTTGAGATTACTGAGTTTAATAATTTTTTAGATAAAATTAAGAATTATATTACTCTTAGTATGTCTGATTTGAAATCTGGTAATTTAAATTCTGCAATTTCTAATTATGGAAGTTTTATTACAAGTAGTATTGTCATAACAAGTTCATTTAGTTCAGTTGATAATCTATTTAATGATTATAATAATAGTGAAAAATATATTAAAGATAATCAGAATAAACCAGATAGTTTAAAATCTAGTATAGATTTTAAAATTAATAAGTCAGGTGTGCATTACTCTAGAAAAATAACATATGAATCTATTAAGAGTGATTTAATTAGGTATAAAAGTAATTTTAGTAGTGATATCATTTTAGCTGCAAGCGTACTTAAAACTTGTATAAATAATCTCGAAACTTTATTATCAAATATTGAATCTGATATATATTCAGAAGAGGCTGCAGATAAAAGAAAAGCTGCTGCAGTTGCAGCAGCAGCAGCTGCAGCATCTTATAGAAGTAATGATTCTTCATCATATTCTTCATCATCTAATAGTGGTTTTGGCGGATTTAGTGGTGGTGATTCTGGCGGTGGAGGAGTTAGTGGTAGTTGGTAAAAAAAAGAGGTCTTTAGACCTCTTTTTTTGCTTTAATTATTTCTATTTTGCCATTATATTTAATTATATAATTTGTATAATTATTATTTTTAGATGTAAGGTATTCATAATAATATTCTCTAAGTGATGCTAAATCGCCTTTTATATTTACATTACCAGTTTGAAAAAATTTAATTTCTATTTTTCCTAAATTTATCCAAGTGCCATAAATATTTTTACCATATTTAGAATGCTCAAATTCAGAAGATTCTTCATTATAAAGTAATTTATAAAATTTTTCAAATTCATATTTATTATCTCCAAATTTTATTTTAAGAAAATTTTTATCTAGATTATAGTAATAAACATTATCATTATAATCATCATTTAAATCATAT